>Ga0105239_10000894_pt1 | contig 42335 bp, 34 predicted proteins | sample KBSC44metaG_FD_92761 | JGI IMG/M metagenome (GOLD analysis project Ga0105239, IMG submission 92761) | Corn rhizosphere microbial communities from Kellogg Biological Station, Michigan, USA - KBS C4-4 metaG | ecosystem: Host-associated > Plants > Roots > Rhizosphere > Soil | place: Michigan, USA...
CCGATCACCATCTTGATCAGCTTGATGAAGCCGTCGCCGAGCGGTTTCATGTCGGTGGCGAGCGCCGGGTAGAAGTGGCCGAGGATCACGCCGACGATGATGGCGAAAATCACCTGCACATAGAGCACTTTGTAGAAGGGTTTCTTCTTCACGATGGTTCCTGCTGAAGTAGATGAGCCGGTGGAAACGGCGTCACGCGCGCAGGCGAATGTCAGGGGAAGGAAACATTCGCCCGCGCGGCTGCCGTGCCGCAACAAGCGATGCCTCAAGTCATCCGACAGGGGAGGAAGGCATTGGTCATCGATTGTCTCCTTGTTTAATAGTCAGGCCGGGGGGACGGCCGTGCTGTTTATATCGCAAGGTCGATGCCAGGTTTCCGGAACCCCTCAAGCCGTTGTTTTCATTGTATTTCTCACAATGCGGCAGGCAAGGAAATCCGGGATTCCGGATTTCCGGAAAATATCCGTCCGGCGATCCGGACGGATGCATTGTTTCATCAGACGAATTAGTGCTGGACGGCCCGCGAGCCTTGTCAGTTCGGACTCGCGCGATCAGCGGCCACTGCAACGACGTTTCACCGTTCAGCAATGTGGTGCGCCTCAAACCCGCGCCACGCTTGCCTGAGCGACCGGTTTGCACGCGTTTTGGCGCGTGCGTCATGTCTGTGCTATTTCCAAGAGGTGGTGCGTTTTGGACCAACACGAGATTTATGCTGCAAACGGGATCGATGACGACGCGACGGCCGAACCCGGAATTCAGCAATTGCCGGCGTCGACGGCGGCCGTCAAGAACAACGCACATCGCGTCATTGCCAACGACTGGCTGCGTCGCGCGATCGCCGGAATTCGCGTCATGCACCTCGATGACGATGAGCGTCGGCGCGTCGCCAGAAGGCTTTTCTGACGCATCGAGAACCCATGTAAAACGCCCGCCGTGGGCGGGCGCAAATGCAACCGCTAGCAGCAACCAGTCAGCGCTTTTTGCAACTATTGGTAATCAACTCGTTCTTCACTTCGCTTGCCGAAGTTAATTATCCTGGCCAAGTGGAATCCCGCTTGAAGTGCCATATCTCGCACCAGCCTTGAAACTTCCGCCTCAAGAACATCAGGCTCCATATCTGCAGATATGTGAATCCAATACGGTAGGTCTTCGTGTGCCTCCTCGTCGGAAAGCGCGATGGTAAATGCAATGCCATCCCGAGATCCTTTTAGATAAGAGCCTCCAACATAATTCCCGCTCTCGCGCTCTTCGCCATCGACGATCCCAAGCACGCCATAGAGCGCTGTCGCAAATGGCTTTAAACCTACGTGCTCGGTATGCGCCCCAAGTAAATTAATATGCTGCATCTATCTCAACCTCCGGTAGATCCGAGTGGACGAACAACAATCGATGGCTGGCCGGGCAAGGTTCCAGGAACGAATGCACCTGGAGTAACGTCGCGACCCAGCGTGCTTGTCCACCGTGTTGCCCAATCTTGAAGCAATGGATAATCCGGCAATATTTTGTTCGGGTGAACAAAGCCAGGAATGTTTCTAGACGTTCTGTATCCATCCGGAAGCTGTCGGCTCTCGACAAAGAAGTCAATGTCACTTCGCGGACCGAACGGGCTACCCTTCGTCAGACTGTAACCTGTAACAGAGCTGCCACGGACACCAATGGTCGCGTCCGTAATACCGCTCTTAACAAGTGCGCTCTGAAGATCTTGAGCGGCTGCAACAAACCGTTGTTCTGGTGTAAAGCCCAGAGGAACAGTACGCGTGGCGCCATTAATGGGCACGCCGGTGAGGCCGGCCCCCTCTGGTACGCCGACGCGTCGTGTATTTGCCATTGCACCCAACTGCGGTGCATTTGGCATCCGGAATCCAGCCGCACCTGCAGCAATACTCTCCGCACTGCCGGCAATCGTCGCCGCGAAATATGCATCTCTGCCAGATCGGCCAGACGCATACATCAGCCCACCGGCCATGCCAGCAAGCGGACTGCTCAACATCGTGTCGAACGTCGCCGCCGTCATATTCGGCGGCGCACGAAACGCCGCGATCTGCTCGGCTGCATCCGGCCGCGTGTAGGTCAGTGCATGCGCGAACCGCTCGGCTCGTTGGCTAAACGATCCATCGTCTACGATCGCATGGCCCAGATCCGAGAACCGGTCATACGTCCCGGCAGCGATCCTCGCATCGGCCAGCTGCGTCAATGCATCCCACGATGCGCCCGGTGTGGCATTCATCGTTGATCTGAACGCTGCTGCGTTCAGATCAACGTTACCGCCATAACCCAAGCTCGACGACGACCATGCCGACAGCGCACCGTCATAACCCGAGCCGTACGCGACACCAGTCGCTGCTGCTCCAGTTCCCGCATCGATCCACGCGCCATTCGGCGTGACATGTATCTCAGGCCCAACACCCAAATCTCGAATCGGGGAAGGTGCACCAGGCCCAGCAAACTGCATCGCCATGTAGGGATTCGGCGCACTACCTGCACTGCCGAACGCATCCACGAGCTGTCCGTACACCGCGTCTTCGTAGCGCGTCGGGCCTGAGGTAATTTTCTCAGCAGAGGCCGCTTGGACGCGATCAACCACCATATTGCCAACCGTACTCGCGACGGCATCCGCGGCGATTGCCCCGATGTTACGACTCTGTGCAAATTACCTCTGACGGTGCTCGTAACGGATGCAACTTTTACATCTCAGCCGGCTGCGTCCCTTAACGCGGAGAGCTTCCCCTCAGAAAAGTTTGCGAAGGAATAGCTACGTCCTGAATCATCGAGTACAAGCATGTAGACCTTCGGATTACCCGTTGTATCGTCCCCATCGAAGCACGCAACGTCCCCACGGCCGTCATCGACCTTTGCGAACGGTATGAGATTTCGTCCGTCACACTGCCGAACCGAATAGGCGAGCTTACCCGCCTTGGAGTTGGCGTCGATAAACCACCATGGCCCTAGATCGGGATACTCGCCAGTGGTCGCGAAATTCGGAATTTCACTTGGGTAGACAAATCCGGCGGGCAGTAGCTCGCCGGCATAGAGCTCGAATTTTGACATCGTTTTCATCCTCAATACTTCACAACTGGGTCGTAAATTGACCCATACGGGAACCGTACGGACCAACCCGGATTCATGCCTGGATAGGTTGTGTTTTGGATAGGTTTGTTGATGCGCAGCCGTGCAGCCTCTCCCCATGTATCCGGAACGACACCCTTTTCGGTCAAAGACAACTGCCTAACCGGGTCAGTGATAGCTTCATCAAAACCACGCACATTTGCCTCGACGTCAATGCCTAGCTCGGCTCAGCGTTGATTCGTTGCTCCAGCCACCACGTCCCAGATCAAACCCGGCCGCGTCATCCGACCAGTCGCGGCCCAAATCGAATCCAGGCAGACCGCTGCGAGTCGCTGCTGCTTGACGCGCGGCCGCCGCCGCATGTTCGGCTCGCTGCTGAGCCAGTGCCCCGTTCGCCGATCCTGCAAACTCCGATCCGAGTCGCTGGTTGAACGCTGCATTTTCAGCACGCGAGGCGGCAAGCGCGTCATTAGCCAGTTGACCAAACTGATGTTGCAAACCACCAACGAAGGCCTGTTCCCTGAGCCGTGCATCCAGTTGCAGCTTCCAGTTCGCCTGATTCGCAAACTGCTGTCCAGGATCGCCGCCATACGCTCGCACTGCATCGGCCGTCATCGCATTGAAGTCACCACTGACACCGTAGAGCGCGCTCGCGTTGGTCCCGGATTTCCCTTGGACTTGGTCGACCACCATATTGCCAAACAGGTGTCTCTGATGCGAACTGCCTTCTTAAAGAGCGCAAACCCTTATCGAACAAGGCTCTCTGGCCTGTCAACACGACGAGGGGTAATTTTTGCCCAAACGCATGTTTTAACCCATCGATACAAGAATCTCACGCAAATCCATTAAACAAGCGCTCGCCGACGCGAGCGCTGTTGATGCACTTATCTGGACTACCCATGTCCCATGCCACCAGCATACTTAGCAACGAAGCTGTCGAGCCGCACACGATCAGAATCAGATTTGATGACACCATTTAATGCAGGCATTAAATAGTACAAAGCGAGCTCGACATCCCCCTTCTCTTGGGGCATACATTCCTCGGCAACCGTCAAAAACCTATCGAGAGACATTATTTTGGATAGTGCCGTATAAGCTCTGCCATTCGCGAACGGCATCCCTTTTAAATAATATTTCGCCAACTTCTCCTGATCATTCTTTCGCCAGGAAATCTTCGGGATAATATCGAAGACAGCTCCGTACGACGGATCATTTGACGGGAAATTCTGAAGCAACCACTCGGACGCCTCACCAGGCTTCATGCTTCTAAGTCGCACGCAGATCGAATCTAAATTTTCCATCATTACCTCGGTGCAAACGGATTGAATTGACCAAAAAGCTCTATAGGCAGCCCTGCATTGTCAATCAGTGACATCGGCGGTCGATAGTGCCCTGAGCTGTTCGTCCAACTCACAATAGATCCGCGACTCGGTCCAGAGTTATTCGCAAAACGGATCGAGCCAGCGAAATTCACCTCTCCGGCACCACTTAACCCCAAATGCGTAGAGAAATCCGGATTCAAATTCGGCCTCGCAATTCGAATCGTTCCGTCTGGCATAGTTACAAAGTCGTAAGCGCCCGATGGCGTAATTCTATTACCTCCAGAACCTTGCAACCAATATCGACCGCCTTCATCTTGCACAAGCGTTCGAATAGGACGTTGTGCGACTGCGGGATCCGCCGGTCGCAGATTAGTCAATGTACCTCTTTCGGTTAGATTTGTTAACCCTGCTGATCCAACGTTACGGCTTTCAACGACATAGGACAGCCCGCCCGTTTTGGCGAGCAAAGTCTCCGACATATGAGCCAGATTCGGCCCAAAGATCGCTGCACCACGTTCAAGTCCTGCTTCGGTTAAACGAGTTGCTGCGGTCACGGCACCAGGGGTGGCCGCCGACAGTGCAGCACCCAACATGGACCCGCCTAGTCGGTAAGCTCCGCCCGCCTCGTTTTGGCGATACAGCGCATCAATCGGGCTGAGCGCGCCCTTCACCGCGCCAGCCGCAATACCGCTTGCGTCACGCAGAATCGTACCGCCAAGGTCTCCAGCCTCATACGCGTTCGCGTAATGCCCACCGATCGCCGCTACCGTATTCACCGGATGCGACACAACATTCCAAGCGCCGCTCGCGAGCGTTAACCCTTGGTCAACAAACCCTTGCGCTGCCTGCGCAACCGGATTGAAGGCCAACTGGCTCTCGAACCAGTTCAGATTTCGAATCGTGCCCAGCTCAGCAGCCGACTGAGGTACCGGTCCGCCAGTCGACCCCACACCTTCGATCAGAACCTGTACCCCGGAGAATCCTTGGTCCAGAGGTTGATCTGCGAGCAATTGCAACTCGGAAATGCGTTGCGCCCTCGCTTGTTCAATGCCCGCCGGGGAGTCGTAGTTTGCCAGTGCCATTGCGGCGCTGGCCCGCTGACTGTCTTCGAACCGGATATAGGATGCATTGGCGGGTACGAAACCCGTCCCGGCTGAACCCACACCACTTGGCAGGATCTGCCCGTTCATCGCTTCAATCGCCTGCTGGGTGCGCAGCTCGGTCGATGTCGGCTGACTCTTAATCCGGTCCGCGACCATATTGCCAACGGTGGATGCCACCGCATCCGCCGCAATTGCCCCGAGATTCCGATTCACACTCCCGCCACGCACCAGTGTACTCGCAACACCCGCGCTCAGACCACCCGACACACCGCTCACAAATCGGCTTGCCTCCGCACTAAAGCCCGCACCTAATGCCGATGCACCGACCGCCTGCCCCACACCGTAACCCACTCCGCCTGCGATCGCGCTGGCCGCCACGCCCTTCCAATCGAAGCTGTGCTGCAGGCCCGTCGCAGCGCCCAAGCCCTGCGTCACCACCGATCTCGCCGCGCCTTGAGCAATCGCCGATGGAATTCCACTGGTCGCGCCAACCGCACCTCCCACCCCAGACGTCACGCCCGCGGCAACCGCGCCAAGCGCCACGCCCTTCCAGTCGAAGCTGCGCTGCTCTCCGGCCGCGATCATCACACCCTGAGAGGCGGCTGCACCCACTGCGCCACCGATCACAGCCGCACCCAAACCTGCGGCACCGAGCGAGCCTCCCAACGCCGCCGTGCCCGCCGCAAACACGCCCATCCCGGCCGTCATTGTCGGCGCTAAGACCGCAGCGGCAGCTCCAGCCGTTACGACCGTCGCGACCACCGCCACTACCACCGCAATGATTGTCGCCAGCCCACCGCACCCACCATTCTTCCCCGGCGGTGGCGGCGGATCCGGCAGCGTCGGCTGGGTATTCCCGATCGCCTTGCCCGGATCGTACGGCTTGAACGTCTCCGACGTGTTGTGAACGTTCGTCACCTTGTTCGGCACCGTCAGAATCTGACCCGCCTTCAGCGTCTCCCCGCCCTTCAGCCCGTTCGCTTCCGCCAGGATGTACCACAGCGTCGCATCCCCCCACACCGCCGATGCGATCGACTGCAGCGTATCGCCCGTGCGCACCGTCCAGCTCCCCGCCGACGGCCCCGGATACGCATTGTCGATCCGCATGAAGTTCTCGTCGAAATCCGCCGTACTCATCGGCTTGAAGATCTTGTAGCGGTCGTCGCTGCCTGTCCCCAATTGCCCGGCCAGTTCCTGCACGTAGTCGACATGCTCGACCCCGTCGTTGCCGACGTTTCCGACCCGGTGGCCGTTCAGGTAGTAGTACTCGTGCTTGTAGTCGCCTCCTGCCCCCAGCACCTGCCAGTTGTCACCCCAGCGCACCTGCACCAGCTCGTCGCGTCGCAACACCTGACCTTGCTGATCGGTCCAGTACGTGATCGCCCGCGACTTGTCCGCCTGCTCACCGCCGTCGTCGTACACCTTCTTCAGGTTGCCATTGACGTCGTACTCCATCCGGCTCTTCCCCGGCTTCCAGCCCGGCCGGCCCGGATCGCTCGCCTGCGACACCACGCTCGTCTGCTTCGCGCTATCCCACCACTCGTACGCGTAGGTCGTCGTCACCGACGTGCCCGATCCCGAGATCGGCCGTTGATCGACCTGCGTTACCGTGCCGTCCGCCATCCGCGTATAAGTCGTCGTCTGCTGCGCGACGTTGTCGCGCTCGCTCAACAGCTGGCCGTCGGCATCCCAGTTCCGTTCGAGGTCCACCAGCCGTGTCGTGCCGTCCTGGTCGTAGGACGTGTAGCGCGTGACTCGCCCTGCCAGATCGTTGGTCCGTTCGGCATAGCGCTTTCCGTTGATCGTCTGCGTCGTCAGGAAGCCGTTCGCGTCGTACGCGTAAAGCTCGGTGCGGCCGTCGCTCGCGTAGCGCGCCAGCGTCCGCTCGCCCGCCGCGTTGTAGCCGAGCTGCACGCCGTCCGAGCCGGCCCCGCCAATCACGATCGACACGCTCGTATCGTCCGCGCTCGTCGCGCGCTGCCCCGTCGACAACTGACCCATCGACACCGTGAACCGGTTCAACTGGTCGTATTCGTACCAGTACTCCTGGTACGTCGTGTGGTTGTCGAGCAGGTCGTGGTATTCCGCCAGCATCCGGCGACGGTTGCCCACCGCGTCGTACTCGTAATACACGTTGTACTTGAGGTCGCGAATCGCGATGACGCGGTTCATCGCGTCGTATTCGACCACCGTCTGCGCGAACACGTAGTTGTGCGCGATTGAGCGGAAACGCTCCTGCGTCCGGTTACCGTTTGCGTCGTACTCGTACAGCGCCTCGGTACCCGTGCCGTGGTCGCGCACCTTCCACACCATGCCGTTCGAGTAATAGTCGTACTCGATGTTCTGGCCGGTGTCACCCGTCTGACGCGCCAACAGGCCCGTCCAGTTGTACTCGTAGGTGAACGTATGGCCACCTAGGTCACGGTGCCATGTGACGCGGCCATAGATGTCCATCTGGTCGACCTGCGTCATGCCGTTCGCGTCAGTCGTCGTCAACACCCAGCCGCCGCCGACGTTCGTGCCGACGCTGCGGATGCCCGACGCCCACTTGTAGTCGTAGCTGACGGTGCGCTCCGCAGCCGACACGGTCCGTGTCACGCGGCCTTCGTTGTCGTAGTAGACCTTGCTGCGGCCGCCCAGCACATCGATCGTCGCGATCCGGTTGCCTGCGCGGTCGTACTCATAGCGCTCCGTGCTGCGCTGGCCGTTGGCCAGTACAGGGCGATCCACGCGGATCAGGTGATGCCACTGATCGTATGCATAGTCCGTCCGGCGCCCCAGTTCGTCGGTGTAGACACGCACGTCACCGCGCACATCGTAGCCATAGGACTTGCTGTAGCCCTGGGCATCCCACACGCGCGAAACAGCCGCTTGCGACAGGCCATAGTTCCACTGATGGGTCGACAGGTTGCCGTTCGCGTCGCGCAGCCCCACGAGGTTGCCCGTGCGGTCGTAATAGAACGTCGTCTCCGGTCGGGTTTCCATCTGGAAACCGTTGGCCAGCGTGATCGACACGGTCGGCTCGCGCTTGAGGACGAGGTTGCCCTGCGTGTTATAGAGCAGCTCGCGAACGTTGGTCTGCCACTCGCCGATCGCACCGCTTTGTTTCTGCGTGAGCCAGATTTCCGACGCGATTTCGCCGAACGCGTTGTATGTCTGGAAGCGGTCGATCGTCAGGTCGCGGCGGGTTTCCGTGTCGCGAATCTGCTGATCGATCTCGACGTTGGTTGCCGAGTTGTTGCGCGTGCCGGTGTTGAAGAAGCCTTCACGGTCCACCAGCACGTTGCCGTCCGCGTCGAGCGCCAGGTAGTAGTACTCGTAGTCGACCTGCGTGGGCAAGTTGCTCGCGTTGAACATGAACCGGCCCTGATCGTGGCGCGGAATCTCGATGAACGCATACTCGGTGCTGTAATCGGCGACCGTCTTTGGCGCCGGGCGGTAATACAGCTTCAACAGCGTCGCGTCGAGTGGTTGGTTGTTCGCATCGATCGGCGTGAACTGCATGATGCTCGGCGTTTCGCTGCCCTCGAGCTCGACGCTCAGGCCGGGGCCCGTTTCACCGCCTACGGTCATTTCGCCGATCGTCACGTTGCCGCGGCTCATGGTCAGCGGTGTGCCGGTCGCGTCGTACGCGGTAAACGTGATGGCGTAGGTGTAGGAACCCGCGCCGGGCAACAACGCGCGAGCGTCCCAGACGAATTCGCCGTTCGCCATTCGCTCGACCCGGATCGTCTCCTTCCGGCCATTGCCCTCATAGGTCAAAAGAATCCATTCGGCTGCGGCAGGTTGCGACGTAAAGGCCACCGTCGTTCGCTTGTCGCCGAGATAGCCTAGCGCGACCGTCGGCGGCTGGCCGTCACGCAATCCGACCGGACCTTCGATGATGTCCAGCACCTGGCCGAAACCGTCGAACAGCACGAGTTCGACGTCGTAGTCGCCTGCGCCGAGCCTGCTCAGATCAAGCGAGAAGGCGCCCGTCTCACCATTGCGGCCGACGTTGATCGCGGTCCAGTCGCCGTTCGTTCCTTTCGCACGCACGCGCATCTGGGCGCCCGCTGCGAGTGCCTGATTCGATGCGCGAAGCGAATACACGTCGAATACGCCAGGTGCGCGCCAGAAGTAGGTTCCGCTTGAATCGAAATGTACGTCCGGACCAGTGTATGGAGCATGCTGATTGATGGAATTCGGTGATACCTGCCCGGATTCCGGAATCGTGATCGTGTATTGGTCACGACGCTCGAGCGTCCCATCGGCGCGCGTCGATATGTACCACATCTCGTACGAACCATAGGGCAGATTCGACGTGTCAACCTGATAGGTCCGCCCTGACTGATCGCCCCCCCTTGGCATAATGCTAAATGGCCCGCTAGAACCGACTGGACGATAGTAGACAACACTGCTGCCCCTTTCAGGCATCGTGGCTTGCGCGAATGTAATCAGGTTCGACGCTGACTCAAGCGAAACCGACGCATTCAATCCATCAGGTTGTGCTTGAGAGACAAATTTGCCGCGATCACTCCCATTTGCATTCCATCGGCCAAATTTATATTGATAAACATCTCTTGATTCGTTTATCTCCCCGAGAGAGATCGGATCCCCCCCGGAACTCCGCGGAGTCAAAATTATCCGCGCTTTATAAGAAAACGTTAAATTCGTGTATGCATTCTCGGGACCAACATAACCACTATAAGTCCACGGATAAACGACCTTTTCACCCACATTGTTAACGTACGTCGTATACCCCTTTACCCAATCTATTGGAATGGACGCCGGAACCCCATTGGGCAACGAGGTTGATTCAAAATCGCCCCTAAATACATCCCGCGTCCCGGCATTGGCCCCAACGATCTCCCAAGAGCCTTGTACGGATATGTCATATTGACCGTACATGGCCGAAAGATCCGGAACGGAAATCTTGAGGGAGTTAATCATGACACCCGGCTGAAATCCCGAGTAGGCTGTACCTCCCGCCCCTTCTCCGTCACTAAATTGCCACACTGTCTCGGCGATCCGCCAATCCACTGACACGTCAACAGGCACACCAATCCCCGCGGACACGCCGGCCTTCTCACTTGTCGCCGGACCGTTGATCGGCCGCGACGGCGCATCAAGCCACCCCCGCACAGTCAATAACGTATCTGCGAAGTTCCCGCCATCGATATCGATATCCACCGGCCGGAACGTCACCTGCGGCGCCCCCATCCACACCTTCGGCTGCGTGATCTGGACGACCTGATTGCGTGCGTCGTACTTCGTGAAAGTCTGGTTGAGGTGCACGTCCTTCAGAATGTCGTTGATCTCGTACGTCCGCAGATCAGCCTGCATCGACTCGACCTTCAGCGTCGCATTGCCGTTCTTGTCATACATGAACACATGCGAGACGCCGTCATCGAAGTTCGTGCGCACCACCTGGCCCGCGTTGTTGTATTCCGCGTATTCCTGCCAGACACCACTGGGCGCACCCATCGACGTGCGCCGCGCAACAACCTCGCCGAACGCGTTGTATTGCAGCTCGCGCGTCGGGCCAGTGTCGATCTGCTTGCCCGTATTGCGATCGTACGTTCTCGTGACCCTTGATACTTCCCGGCCTTCGGCGTCGTAGTCGATCGTGGTCCGCACATCGACCGTTCGACCATCTGCATCGACGTTCGTAAAGGAAAGCCGCGTCACGTTGCCGGCCGCATCGTAGCCGGTGAAGTACTCCGAGCCTCCGGTTCCGTTGCTCGTGATATACAGACGGTCGCCGTTGTACTGATACAAGGTGGAATAGGACGGTTCACCTGGAGCCCCTGACCTGATCTCGTAGGTCACATGCCCGACACCGTCATAGATGAATTGCGTCGTCGCACGCACCAGCCGATTCTGGTGATCCGCAAACTGCGGCAGCTTCTGCTCGGTAAGCCGGCCGATCGCGTCGTACGCGAAGTCGTACTGGCTGCCGTTCGCATCGAGCTTGCGCAGCAGGTGGCCTTCCGCGTCGTACGTATACTCGGTGCGCGCATCGCCGAACTGTTCGCTCAGGCGGCCGTTCGCATCGACCCTCGCGTACCGCACACCCGCACGCGTCTCACTGGTCACCCGGCCATTCAGGTCCCACGTGTAACTCGTGATCCGATCGTCGCCGTTGCGCTGCCACGTCTTCGCCAGCACGAACGGATCGCTGGCCGCAGAGTAGGCATCCTGATACCGTTGTGCAAACTGAGTTTCCTGCAATATGTTCCCGTTCGCGTCGCGCTGCCACGTAATACCGTAGCCCAGCGCATCGATGCGCAACACCTCGCTGCCCTGTGCGTCGTAGTAGTGGTAGATCTTGCTCCCGTACGGGTCCGTCTCGATCACCACGTTACCCTCGCCGTCGTAACGCCAGGTGCGAACGATCTCGCTGTTGGACGCAATCTCGAACGTGTTGCCGGCATCGTCGTTCATGCGCCCGGTTGTCACGTTCATCACTTGCGACTTGATCAGTCGATTGTCCGCGTCATACACGTAGCGCGTCTCGTGCGTTTTGTCGGTCTGAGCCGGCGCCGTGGGGAGCAGTGCGCCGATCGGCACCGATACGCGATCCGCAAACACGCGCTCGCGCACCCGGTTGCCGTTGCCGTCGTATTCGTACGCGGTATACGTTCCGGTCGGGCTCACCTGTGCGACCAGTCGATTCAGCGCATCGTAGAACAAGCGTGTCTGGGCACCGTTCGGATCGGTAATCGACGTGACGTTGCCCTTCGCGTCGTAGACTTTCGTCTCCGTCGGCGTCGGCGTCGGGCTGGTCAGCGGGTAAGCAGTACGAACGACCTGAATCTGACGATCGAGCAAATCATAGACATAGCTCACCGTGCGTGCTTCGCTCAGGCCGGCCGCCTCGATCGTTTTCGTCAGATTGCCGCGCGCATCGTACTCGAACCGATTCACCACCGGTTTCCGCTCCGACTGGATCGGCAGCGTCTCCGAGATCTTCCGGCCGAGACGGTCGTACGTGTAGCTGAACTTGCCACGCAGCTTGTTCGTATAGCTCGTCCGGTTGCCCAAGCCGTCGTACTCGAACTGCTCGACGCTCCCCATCGCATCCGTCGACACGATCAGTCGCCCCAGCTTGTCGTATTCGAGCGTAGTGACCGCACGGCCGTTCTCTGTCACTTTCACGGTATTGCCGAACGCGTCGTACTCGGTGAGGACGATCGCATCGCCAGGCCCGCGCGTCGCCACGACCCGATTCGCGGCGTCGACCTCGAAACGCATCTCGTGCCCGTTCTTGTTGACTGTCGAGACACGATTGCCAAACGCGTCGTATGCATGCGTGGTTCGATAGCCGAGCGGATCCGTTTCGGCGATGAGCCGTCCCTGCGCGTCGTATTCGTAGCGGGTGCTATAAAGCGCTGCGAGCAGCGTACGTTCGGTTTCGGTGAGTTTCGACGACGTGGAAATCACGCCATGCGCCAACCGTTCCGCCACGGCCCACTCGGTATCCGCGCTAAGAAGTTCGACGCCGCGCGGGTCGATTGCGACAACCAACCGCCCCAGTCCGTCGTATGCATAGCGTGCAACCGACGCGTTTCCCGAACCAAAGGCGCGCGCTTCCTCCACCATGCGGCCCGCCGCATCGAACACGCGATGCGTGACTGACGCCTGATCGGTGCCGTATGCGGCAATCGTGTCCGTCGCTTGCCCAAGCGCGTCCAGCACGTACCGCGTAACCATGCCCGTCGCGTCCACGACATCGGTCAGCCGTCCGGCCGCGTCGTACCGATAGTGCGTAACAGCCGCATCATTCGGCACAACGGAAGGCAAGCGTTGTGCGAGCCAACTTGCGCTCACGGGGTGAGCGGATGAGTCGTGGGCGCCCAGGTCGCGCTGCGCATAACGGATCGTTGCGGTCAGGCGGCCAGCCGCGTCATACCGGTTCTCCGTGACGTAGCCTTCCGAGTCAATCCTATAGATAGGCCGTCCCGCGTTGTCATACACCCAGTCCGTCGTACGATCACGCGCGGACTCCGTGTAATCGTGACCCGCCATCCACGGGCTCATGGACACATATAACGGAATCGAATCGATCGTGTAGCGTGCCGAAAACTGCGTCTGCCCAACCAGGTTGCCGCTGCGATCGTAGCGGTTCCAGGTCACGAAACCTGCCGGATCGATGACGAAGGCGATCCGCTTCGCAGCGTCGTAGACGTTTCGCGTGACGCGATCAAGCGCGACAACGGCGGCGTCGCGCTTCCGAAGCGCCGATGTCACCTCGTCGACGGAAACGAGTCCGTCAATCGACAGGGCGCCGGCAAACCCGGTCGTCGCCACCATGTCACCGATTCCGTCGTACTTGAACCCGGTCACGTGCCCGAGCCCGTCGATCGTGTAGGCCAGGCGGCCATCGTTGTCGTAGGCGTACCTGACGACCTGATCCCGTTGAGGTGCGGCAACGACGCGCGCGGCCAGATCCGCTTCGGTCAACGGCTCCGGCAAACCTTCGAGATCTAGAACATTGGCATACGCCTGCCGCGCAACCAGTCTTCCCTCTGCATCGTATCGCTGCCAAACCGCCGCACCAGTCGGGCCGACCGACCAGGTCTGGCGATTCTCCCCGTCATACACGTATCGCGTCACGCCGCCGGCCGCATCGGTCGAGGTGAGGACATTGCCATTCTTGTCGTACGTATAGGTGGTCGTAAGACAAAGGCCCCGCGGATCGACGATCGTGCTGACAAGGCGACCGGCCTTGTCGTACACATGCTGCGTGATGCGCAGCACCGAGGTACCGACGCCTTCGGTAACGGTCAAGACATTTCCGAGTCCGTCATAAGCAAATGTCGTCGCCAGGTTGAGGCCATCCGCGTCCGTCACAACCTCGACCGCCTGGCCATTCCCGTCGTAGCGCGTCTGCGTGATCGCCCCGGACGGATCCGTCACGCGGATCATCTGGCCCTTCGCGTCATAGGCGTACGTGGTGGCAAGATCGAGGCCGCCCGGATCCACCGTACGCGACAGCACCCGCCCGGCCGGATCGTACGAAAGCCGCGTGACGACGCCACGCGCATCGGTCGTCTCGATCAGTTGACCCGCGACATCGTATCGTTGCGATATCGTACTGTCCCGGGTCTTCGTCTCGATCAGGTTCCCGTCGAGGTCATAGCGATACCAGGTCGTGTTGTTGCGCAGATCCCGCACGGCGACGATCTGGCCGAACCCGTCGAAACTCGTCGTGACCATCACGCCTTCCGGCGTCATCGTCATGACCTCGCGACGGTACGGGCTGTACGAGTACTCCGTTCTATTACCAGTACGATCGGTCGTCGTCAGCACCTTGCCAAAGGCGTCGTAGGTCATCCGGGATTGCGCGCCCGCGGCGTCCGTCACGACGACGATATTGCCGTTCCGATCGTACTGCTGGCTGCGCATGACGCCGTTCGCATCGATGCTCTGGATCACGCGGCCGAATGCGTCGTAGCGCACGGACGTCAACAGGTTGAGACCGCCGACGTCATAGGTCCGCCGAATTACCATGTTGCCGCGATTGTCGTATGCCGATGACTCGCGCACCCGGACATCCGAGGATATCTCTCGCACCACCGACGTACGCTCGCCGAACGCGTTGTACTCGTAGAACGTGTTGAAACCGACCGCATCCGTTTGTTGCAACAGTCGACCCGCGGCACTGTAGACGAAGGTGGTCGTCGACTTGCCCTTCGCCTCATCCAGCTTCGCCAGTGCCGCACGCAGCGTCTGCGGCACGCGGCCGCCGACAAGATCGATTAGCACGGACGATTCGATTCGGTCGGCGTGCACGGTCGTATGCGTGACATCGCCGAAAGCATCATGGCGGTACTCGACCACTTCGCCGAGCGAATTGATCACGTGGGTCAGGCGGCCTGCCTCATCGTAGTAGTACAGCGTCGTATTGCCCAACGCATCGGTCATCGATGTCCGGTTGCCGGCTGCGTCGTATGCGTAACGTACGCCCCAGGCAACCCACACCGCGTCGATTTGCTGCGGCGTGGCATTCACGCCCAGCGCCGCAAGCGCTGCACTGCCGTTTCCTGTCAGTTGCGCGATCAGGCGACCGCGCGCGTCGTAACGATACATCGTCGTACGCTCGTCGAGCGTCTCGCTCGTGATACGCCCGAGTTCGTCGTAGGTGAAACGCGACTTCGTGGGACCGAACCCGGTATACGTCGTCTGCTCGATCAATCGCCCCATCGCGTCGTAGACGTAGCCGATACGCTCGCGATATGTCGGCGTTCGCGCCCATGCCGCAGCTGTGCCCGGCGCGTCCAGCACGATGCGCAACGCATCCCTTCCGGCAGCCCCCCCCAACTCGGTATAGGCGCCAATGCCGGCGTCGCGCGCACCGAATGCGGCACGCTCTATCCGTACCTTCTCCTGGCCAGACACCCGGAATTCGAGCGTATGATTGGCAATCGGGACAACGTTCGCAGCGGTCAGCGAATATTGCTCCGGCGCGCTCCCGGTCAACGTCACCGCACCGACCTTGACACCGTCGATCCACACTTCCACCACGGCGCCGATCGGCCCGGACGCCCGAAACGACAGCGGTACGTGCTGGGGTGCGGTCAGTTTCGATCGATCGATCTGCTGCCCGCGCACCCGCTCGACGACATTGCCGAGCGCGTCGTAGGTGTAACGGGTGAGATAACCTTCGCCGTCGATTTCGGTGCGCAGCAGGCCCCGTCCGTCATACAGCCGCGTCGTTCGGATGTCGCCCGCGTTCTGCGCCGGCACCAGCTGGCTCAGGGTGCCCGTCGCGCGAAGGTCCGCTTTGGTTACATTGACATACCGAATCGTCTGGATCAGGTCGCTCGCGCCGTTGTAACGGTATTCAACCAAGTAGCCCTGGGGATCGAGTTCACCGCGCAGGAGCCCGTCGCGATCGTAGAAGTACCGCGTCGTGCGATCCTGGGTCGGGTTCGGCATGACATCGGCATGTGCCGGACCAGTCAGGTCGAGCAGGTTGGCATAGACCGTTTTTCCGACGACCCGGCCGACACCGTCATATTGAAAACGGGTAACGGCACCGTCCGCGTTAACGGTCCGGTCAACCTGACCGTTGTCCAGATAGAAGATCCGGTCGCTGCGATCCGCACGACTCTCGGCCGGACGCACACCGGAATTGTCAAGCGTCAGCGCAAGACCGCCTGGCACCGTCTCCACTGGCCGGCTGTCCTTGACGAGTGTCGCGAGCTGATCGGGCGTCACGCGCGACGCATACGTCAGAACCTGCGTGACCTGGTTTGTCCCGAGGATGTACACATACTCAGTCAACGCGCCATCCGGATTGATTTCCGCGACCCGTCTACCAAGCTCGTCATACAGGTAATGCGTTGTCAGCCCTGCTACATCCGTCGTTGCACGCAAACGTCCGTTGGCGTCATAGGCATTCCGCGTCACGGCGGTCGGCACGCCAAGCCCCGACTCCGACACGGCCACCACCTCGCCGGCAGCGTTGTAGCTCGTGACACGGGTCATCCCGTTGGCGAACGCCACGGTGATCTGATGACGCGCATCACCGTACTGGTACAGTGTCGTGACGCCATCGAACTGCACGGCACTCAGCAACCGGCCGAGCCCGTCATAGGCAAAATGCTCGACACGCTCGCTGCCCGCCGGGCCGACGATCCGCTGCAACAGATGCCCGAACGGATCGTATACATAGCGCGTCCGCGTGACATCGGCGCCATCCGCATCGTCGCCGGAACCGTCCGCGCGCAAGCGCCCGTAGCGTGTCACCTGGGCGACGTTTCCCCGGTAATCATATTCCGTGTCGATGCGCTGACCTTGCGAGCGATCGGCAACGACTTCGACCCAGTTCTGCAACGCATTCAGACTCAACCGTGCATTCGCATCAAGGACGCTCGTGTCGTACCGCGTGCCGCTGTACACGATCTCGACAATGCGCTGTCCGAGCGCGTTATGCCGGTACTCCGTGACACGCCCTTCCGGACTAACCACAAAGCGCAGATGCCCGTTTTCCTCGTACGCATATCGCGTGATCTGGTCGGGCGTCGCTTGACCGGCGGGAATCGCGCGCCGAATCTGCAATCGGTTATCGGAATCATAGGTGTACCAGATGCTGGTGCCCGATTCGTCGACTTCATGGACGAGGTTACCTTTCGCATCATACTTGTAGCGATGAAGGCGTCCGTCGCTACCGCGGGTAGCAATCACGGCGCCGTTCTCGTCATAGGTGAACTGCTGGCTTTGCACAAACCCGCTCGGATTGTCCGAGCGGGTCGACAGAAGTCGACCCTCGGTGTCGTAACTCAGTGTCGTGCGGTGTCCGAGCGGATCCGTGATCGTCGTCGTGTTGGTCGCCACGTCGTAGTCGAGGCGGGTCAACCGCAGGACGCCTTCGTCGCTCGCCTCCGCTATCGTCACGACACGATAATCGTCGCCGATCCGCCTGTAGGTGAATTCGACGCGGGTGCCATCGGATTGGGCAATTGATGCAATGCGCGCGCTCATCCCGTCATACGTATAGTTCGTACGGAAGACTCGCCCATCCGCGATGCTGTTGTCTTCGGGACTCAGATCGACGGCAACCTCGGACAGCCTGCCCTGGGCGTCATACGCATATCGCGTCGTCGTCGCCGTCGCGAATGCGCCGGAAGCCATGCGATACACGGTCCGCAGTGCAATGAGCCGCATCTGACCGTCATAGTCCAGGACGGTACGGTCGCCATTCGCCGTCGATACCTCGCTCAGCATGCCGCGATCGTCGTAGCGGTAACCGACCGCATTGCCGTCGCGATCCGTCATCGTCACCAGACGCCCGCCCACGGCGGCGTCGTAACGCTCCTCGACGCGCCCCGCTGCGTCATGCCATAGCCAGGCATTGCTCATGTCATCGAACGTGATTGTCGGCCGCCGGTCAAACCCGCCCGTGCACACATATGCCCGACGGTCGGCGTCGTACGCATAGACGATCGTCGTTCCGTCCCAGTCGGTTCGCATGACCGTGCTGCCGACGGTGTTGAGGGCGCCAGCAAGGCCATCGACGGTTCGCACGCCACCTGGCCGCCAGTTTTCGCCCGCGATCTTGCCCAGGCTGTTGTAGGCGCGATGAATTGCACTGTCGATCCCCTGGCCGATCAGCATCTGGTCGCGATTCTGGACGATCAGGTTGCCGGTCGCAGCATTCACGTAGATCTGCTCGCCGGCTTGCCCGAATGCCGCATTGCCGATCTGCCCTCGATTGCCCAGACCCAGTGCCGACGACGATTGAATTCCCAATCCATTCCCGGTAACGATCGAAACCATTCGATGCCCCTATCCTGTTCATGTTGTCGATGGCGCGTTCTCGTCCTGCGCGCCGCATGATCAAGTTATCCGGAGGTTTTCGATTTTGTTTAGCGAGATAAGCGATTTTCAGACTAGTCCTAAAACCACCTATTTTTTGCATCGTTTTTAATTTATATCCGATTGACACTTCATGCCGAGAACGGTAGTAATCGCGATGAGCAACGTCCATACGAATTCTTTCACCATGACGACATCGAAAAACACCCAGGCATCTCAAGATTCCATCCGCCTGTCTCGCCTGCTGACCTATCTGGAATCCGATCATGAAAACCCGGCACTACTGAGCGATGCATGCAGCGTGGCGTTTGACGTGCAACGCTTCGATGTGGTCGACGTGCTTCTCGAACAGGCACGGCAGCGCGCATTACTAACCTCCCGTCTCCTGAATCTGGACGGCCTGCGCGCGATGGCAAAAGGAGAATTTCGTCGCGCACTCGATGCATTCGAATCGATTCCCACCGACGACGCTGACGCCAGCGTCGCTTTCAACATCGCGTACGCCTGGGCAATGCTCACCGAGTACGACAGCGCAAATGCACGGCTGAACGACGATGTGCTGCGTTGCGTGCCCGGCGCGGCCGCCCTCAAGATTCGCGTTCTCCTGCATCTGGGACGCCTCAACGAAGCGATCGAATCGGGGCGGCGCTTCGCCAACGCCGACCCTGAGACTGCCGGCGCGCTCGCAGTCGCCCTGCTGGACAACAACGACATCGAGGAAGCTCGCACTTACGCGGCGAAGGCCGGAAACAGCGTGGACGGCCTGACGGTCGGCGGCCTGATCGCACTCGAGAAGGGCGAAACGGACGAAGCGCTGCACTCACTCCGTTCAGCGCTCGAAGCACGCCCGTCCCACGCCCGCGCGCAGCTCGGATACGGACTCGCTCTACTCGCCCGGCGCGAGTTTGCAGACAGCACAGCGGCGCTCGACGTCGCCGCGAACACATACCTGACACATGCCGGTGCCTGGATCGCCGCCGGCTGGGCGCATCTCTTCAACGACGATCCGACCTGCGCGCGCCACCGCTTCGAAGAAGCCGTCCGGGTCGATCGCGGGTTCGCCGAAGGGCACGGCGGCCTGGCAGTCGTCGCATGTTATGAGCAACGCTTTGACGATGCGCGAAGACTGATCGATCTGTCGACGCGACTGGATACGCACTGCCTCTCCGCAGCGTTCGCATCGAGTTTGATCGAAGGCGCGACGAGCGGCGACCGACAAGCGTCCAGGAAAAATCTCGACGCATTAGCCGACCAGCCGCTCGATCGTCACGGTCGCTCGCTGCTTTCGTTGATGGCCGCCTATGGAGCGAGATCGAATCCGGCCAGTCACGATCGAACTGAACTTTCGAAACAGAAATGAAACTGGTGCGATCTGGCACCCGGCGTTTTTTTCGAGAAATTCCCCGTGCCGCATCAAGTATGTGCCAATGATTTTCTGGCCGAATTCCGACGACTAAAAATCGCCACTGCGGATCAATTTTCTGTCTTTTAGTACTTCACAATAAAAGATACCCAAATTCCGGACGAGTCCGATTGACCAGCCTGTCGATTATTGGGAATATCTCCCGCAACCTGGGAGATTACTCAATGACAGCGGATCAAGCGCTGCACATGCTGGCGCAACTGTTCTGGAACAGCTTTCTGATCGCGGGCCCCATTCTGGGCGCCACGCTCGCGGTTGGCCTGCTCGTCAGCGTCTTCCAGGTCGTCACGCAACTGCAGGAGATGAGCCTCAGCTACATCCCGAAGCTCGTCGTCGCGGCCATCGTGATCGTCGTCATGGCGCACTCGATGCTGTCGCATCTCGTCGGGTTCGCTACATCGCTGTTCAATACGATTCCTAGCCTGGGGTAACGCAGTTGAAGTCGCTCGACTTTCCTGCCGTCACCAGCTGGGCGCTTGCCGTTCTTCTGCTGACCCTGCGCGTGGGGCCCGTCTTCACGCTCGCCCCGCCGTTCTCGCTGATCCAGGCACCGATGCGGGTGCGAATCGCTTTGGTGCTCGCGCTCGCCGCCTGCCTCGCGACGCCCGTGTCGAGCCTGCTCGCGCAAAACGGACTCTCGCTCGCCATCGCGTGCGCAACCGAATTGCTGCTCGGCCTCACGATCGCCTTCGCGCTGCAGGCCGCGTTCGCGTCGCTGTCGTTTGCCGGCCGCATGCTTGAAATTCAGGCTGGCTACGGCCTCGCCACCATCATCCTGCCGGGTTCCCGCACCCAGGCGCCGATGTTCGGCGCGATCCTGACGCTCGTCGGCGGCCTGATCTTCTTCGCGAACAACGGCCATCTCGCACTGCTGCAGCTGATCGCTCGCACGCTCGACGTGCTCCCGCTCGGCCAGATCCAGTCGCTCGCTAGTCCGGAGCTCTACATCCGCTACTTCAGCCTCGTCATGACGCTGGGCTTCGCCGCCACGGCGGCCGTCTCGCTCGCGCTGTTTCTCGTCGACCTCGTCATCGCGTTCCTGTCGCGCGCGCTGCCGCAGATGAATGCGCTGCTGCTCGGCCTCCAGGTCAAGACCATCGTCACGCTGCTGATGCTCGCGGTCTCGGCGGGATTGTTGGGCCCGGCCACGTTGCGCCTGACGAGCACGGCGCTCGACTTCATTGCGGCGATCGGATGATCATGTCGGATAGCGAACAAAACAAGTCCGAACAAGCGACTGCCTACAAGCTGGAACAGGCACGCAAGAAAGGCATGACGCCGCGCAGCCAGGAACTCGGCATGGTGGTCAGCCTGTCGGCATGCGGCCTGTATCTCGCGGCCTATGGCGACGGTCTCGCGACACGGCTTGCCGTTCGCTACGCGCGTGCGCTCGCAAACGTTGGCTCACTGGCAGGGAATCCACACGCACTGATGCACGAGGCTGCATCGCTAACGATGGATTCGGCGCGCGCGGTGGCGTCGGTCATGGGCGTTGCCGTCGCTGGTGCGCTGATCGCGTCGGTCGCCCAAGTCGGCTTTCTCTTTGCGCCGGGCGCGTTGAAAGCCGACTGGTCGAAACTGAATCCCGCGCAAGGCCTCAAACGCGTCTTTTCGATGCAAACGCTCGTCGAGTCGTTGAAGGCCTGCGTCAAGATGGCCGTGTACGCGTCCATCGCGTGGCTGACGGTTCGCGACATGTCCGTGATCGCTTCGCACGCCGCGATGTCCATTGCGGAATTGACCCGTGCATTGCTGCACGAGGCGCTTCGCTTGCTAGGCTACCTGCTCGCAGCATCCGTCGTGTTCGCCGCGATCGACCAGATTCTCGTGCGGCGCGCGTTCGCGAAGAAGATGCGGATGAGCCGCCACGAGCAGAAGCAGGAGAACAAGCAACGGGAAGGCGACCCGCGCATCAAGCAGCGACGCAAGCAGTTGCAGCGCGAACTGCTGCAACGCGCGCAAAGCATGCGCAACATGCGCGGCGCGGACGTGCTCGTCACCAATCCCACACACTACGCGGTCGGATTACGCTACACCGCCGCCAGCATGTCGGCACCGCTCGTCGTGGCCAAAGGCTCCGGCGAGTTCGCGCAGCGTCTGAAGAAAATCGCCTTCGTCTACGGCGTACCGGTTATCGAATCCCGGCAATTGGCGCGGCGGCTTCACCGCCAGTCCGCCGTCGAACGCGAAATTCCCGGCGGGCTGTATCGCGATGTCGCGACGATCTACCTGAAGCTCCGGCGGCACGCCTCCGGCCAGGAGACGCGGCCATGAACGCGATGTTCCGCCGTCACGCCGATCTCGCGCTGGTGTTCGCGGTCGTCGGCATCCTGCTGATCTTGTTCACACCGATTCCATCGGTGATGCTCGATCTGCTGATCATCGTGAACTTCTCCTTCGCGTTCACGATCCTGCTCCTGACGTTTTACGTCACGCGCCCGGTCGACTTCTCGACGTTTCCGTCGCTGCTGCTGATCGCGACGCTGTTCCGTCTCGCACTGAACATCGCGGCAACACGGCTGATCTTGTCCGGCGGCGAAGCTGGCCAGGTCATCGGCGCGATCGGTGAGTTTGTCGTGCAAGGCAATTTCGTGATCGGCCTGATCATCTTCTTCATCTTGATCGTCGTTCAGTACGTCGTGGTCACGACCGGCGCCCAGCGCGTGTCCGAAGTCGCCGCGCGCTTCGTGCTCGACGCCATGCCTGGTCAGCAGATGAGCATCGACGCGGACCTGAACATGGGGCTCATCGACCAGGACGAAGCGAAACGCCGACGCAAGGCGCTCGAGAAGGAAGCTGGCTTCTACGGCTCGATGGACGGCGCGAGCAAATTCGTCAAGGGCGACGCGATTGCCGGCATCATCATCATGCTGATCGACATCCTGGGCGGGTGGGCCGTCGGCGTCGCACAGATGGGCATGCCGATCGGCGAAGCGATGCAGAAGTTCACACTGCTGACGATCGGCGACGGCATCGTCACGCAGGTGCCGGCGCTGATCATTTCGGTGGCGACCGGCATCATCGTCACACGCTCGTCGGCGGACGGCGAATTGAGCAACGAAGTGCTGCGCCAGCTCGTCCGGTTCCCGAAGATCCACGTGCTCGTCGCCGGCGCACTCGTCGGCCTGCTCGTGTTGCCCGGCATGCCGAAATGGCCGGTTCTGGTGATTGCGCCGGCAATCTTCGCCGCGTGGTGGACGACGCGTCGCGTCGACCCGCGAGCCCTCGAACCCGCCGACGCGGATCCGGATCAACCGGCCGCTGCCGCCGACGCGCCGGGTGCATCGCCCATTGCCGCCGTCGAGGTCGGCTTCGGCGCCGAACTGAGCCGGCACTGGATCCCGCAACAAAGCCTGCTCGCCGATCGCATCGTCGCGTTCCGCAAGCAATACGCGGCAGACATGGGCGCCGTCGTTCCGGCCGTCGTGTTTCGCGACAATGCGCAGCTCGGTTCGAACGAGTATCAGATCTCGCTGTTCGGCAATCGCTTCGGCCAAGCGACGCTCCATCCGGACAAAACACTGGCAATCCATCCGTCCGGCAAGGGCGAAACGCTGCCGGGCATCGCCACGCAGGATCCGGCATTCGGCCTGCCGGCCGTCTGGATCGACAACGACCAGCTCACGCGCGCCAAAACGCTCGGCTATTCGACGATCGACCCGCTGACGGTGCTCATCACGCACGTCACGGAAATCGTGCGCGCCAACATGACGACACTGCTGTCGCGCGCGGACGTCGTCGCGCTGCTCGAAGGCGTGCGCGGGCGTTCGCCAGGCCTGATCGAGGAACTCGTGCCGAACCTGATGTCGGTCAGCGACGTGCAGGCGGTCCTGCAAGGGCTGCTTACCGAACAGGTACCGATCCGCAATATCGATCAAATCGTCGAGGTGCTCGTCGACGCCGGGCGTCGGGACAAGGATCCGGCGCTCCTCGTCGAGCGCGTCCGTCAGAAACTCGGGCACGGCATCTGCCAGCGATTCGTCGGCGAGAAAGACACGCTCACGGTGCTGACGCTCGATCCCATGCTCGAGAACGCAATCGCGCACAACCTGCAGGGCGCGGACGGCACGGGCGCGTTCGTCCTCGATCCGCGCCTCGCCGAATCGTTCCTCGCGCGACTCGCCGCGCAGGTCGACGCGATGCTGCGGCAGGGTCTCGCGCCCGTCCTGCTGTGCCGGCCCGAATTGCGTCGGCATCTGAAGACCTTCTCGCGCCGCATCGCGCCCCATCTCGCCGTGCTGTCGATGAACGAGATTCCCCCCGTCATCAACCTGCGCTCATTCGCGATGGTCGCGCTCGACCCGCCCACGCCCGTCGCCCGGGCGGCCTGATTCCACGACATTAACCGGCACACCTTTATGGACAACCTGATGACGCTGGCGGTCGGCCTGATCGCCTCGGAAACGCGGCAGGTCGAAACCACCGCGCAAAACATCGCGAATCTGGCGACGCCCGGCTACAAGCGGCAAATCACGTTCGCGGATGCGCTCGGACAAGCGCAAACCGGCGCCCCTCCCTCGGCATTGCCGCAAGCGAATCGCACCGTTGCCACCGATTTCACGCCGGGCAAGCTGGTTCATACCGGGAATCCGTTCGATCTCGCCCTTCGCGGCGGAGGCTTCTTCACGGTCGCGACACCCCATGGCCTCGCCTACGTGCGCAGCGGTACATTCCGCCCGGATCCGAACGGCAGGCTCGTGACCGCTCAAGGCTGGGCGCTACAGAACGCGGGCGGCGGCGACGTCGTCGTGCGCTCCTCGGACTGGCACGTCGAATCCGACGGCACCGCGGTCGACAACGGAAACCCGGTCGCGGTGATCGGTACCGCGTCGTTCCGTGATCCCGGCCAGTTGGCTCGCGCCGGCAGCGGCCTGTATTTCGCGAACGGTGCAACGCCCGACGAATTGATCGACTCGCGTGTCGTGCAAGGCTTCCTGGAGGCGTCGAACGTCTCGAACGGCGATGAAATGGTCCGGATGATGGAAGCGATGCGCCGGATCGAATCCGGCCAGAAGCTCGTCCACGCGTACGACGACATGATGAGCGCCGCGTTGCAGCGTATGGGAGGGATGTAAAACATGAACAGCATTTTCTATATCGGCGCGACCGGGTTGAACGCGCAGCAGGCCGCCGTGGATACGACGGCGAACAACATCGCCAACATGAATACGCCGGCATTCAAGCGCGGTGCGGTCGCGTTCTCCGAGTTGCTGACCGCCGCACCCGCATCGCTCGTGCGCGGCTTCGCCGGCGAATCGCGCGGTGCCACGACGCCCGCGGGCGTCATGGCCGCCCAGCCGTCGCAAATCTTCACGCCGGGCGACCTGCGGCCGACCGGCAGTGCACTCGACCTCGCGATTCGAGGCGACGGCTTCATCGAGCTGACGTCCGATTCCGGGCAAACGATGCTCTGGCGCGGCGGCACGTTGCACGTCGGCGCCGACGGCTATCTTGCCGCGCCGAACGGGCACCGGCTCAAGGCCATGATCTCGATGCCGCGAGATGCTTCCGCGCTGACGATCGCGCCGAGCGGTCAGGTGCAGGCGCTCGTTCCAAACCAGACCGATCCGATCGATCTGGGCGAAATCGAATTGTTGATGCCCGTCGATACGCGCGCGCTGGAAGCCATCGGCGGTGGCGTATTCCGAACTCCTGACGACGGAATCGCGCTCTCTCGCGTCCGTGCCGGCGAGGACAACGCCGGACATTTCGCGCAAGGTTTCAGCGAGGCGTCGAACGTATCGCTGCCGGACGAACTCGTCGGCCTAATGCTCTATCAGCGGGCCTACGCCGCCAATGCGCGGCTCGTCCAGGTCGGCGACGAATTGATGTCGATCGCGAACGGGTTGAAGCGATGACACGTTGCGTTCAATCGCATGCCGGCGTGCGTGCCACGCGATACGCGGCGATGGCTGCAAGCACCTGCATGCTGGCCGGCGCTTGCATCGCGGACACGGCAACGAACGCCCCGTTCAGCGAACTCGCATTCCGACCGACGGCGGAGATCGACGATACAACGGTTCTCCTTGAAGACATCGCCGACGTCAGCGCGTTGCCGGACGGTATCAGGGCCGCCGCAGCGCACGTCGTCGTGCTCGACCTGCGTCCCTCGACCAGGTCCGTTAGCGTCGATGCGCTGCGCGTTGCCGAAACCGCACGGAGGCAATTGCCCGTCCTGACGCCATGGCTGACGAATATCGCCCCACGGACAATCCGGATCTCGCGTCGCGACGGTCCATCCAGCGATGGCGCCGGACTGGCGGCACGCCCATGCATCGAGCTGCTACGCGATCTGGAGATCGGATCCGCGTTACCCGCCAACCAGTTCAGACCTGTGCCCTGCAGTGGTGACGAAACGCACCGCGCATGGCGCTACGACACGTCTGCCCACGTGGCGCGCGCGAATCGTCCACTCCGCTCCGGCGACATCGTCATCGCACCCGCCGCGCAACGTTCGGCCTCGGTGATACAGGGCAACGTCGTCACGCGGGATGTTCGGCTCGGCGCGATCACGGTCACGCGCAGCGGCATCACACTGGGCGACACGAGCCGGAATCGCGCAGCGACTGTGCGAACCGCCGACGGCAGCGTGACGACGTGGCGGAATGTCCAGGAATCAGGGGAGCAATGACATGCGCAAGCGCCTCGATTCTCTCGTCTGGATCGCCGTCATGCTGGGCACGCAGTGGTCCGTCCCGGCCTCGGCCGCCGACCTCTATCAGGATTCCGTCTATCAATCACTGACTTCCGACCGCCGAGCCTCGAAACCCGGCGACATCGTCACGATCCTCGTCTACGAAAACTCGAGCGCGAGCAACACGGCCGACACGTCGACCAAAACCAACGTCGGGCTCCAGGCCAGCGTATCGACGTTGTACGCCGGGCAGAATTCGGCCCAGCTCGGTCTCGGCGACAACTACGGCGGCAAGGGGCAAATCCAGCGCACCGGCAGGCTGCTCGCCCAGCTCAGCGCACGGGTCACGGACGTCACGCCTGAAGGCGACCTGCTCGTCGCGGGCGATCAGCGGATCGACGTGAACGGCGAGAAGACCAGCATTCGCCTCGAAGGCCGCGTGCGCCCGGTCGATATCGCTGCGAACAACACGGTACTGTCGACGCGTCTTGCCGACGCAAAGATCGACTACGTCGGCGAAGGTTTTATCACGGACCGGTCGCGCCCCGGCCTCATTCCGCGCTTCCTTGCATGGCTGGGCTTATGGTGAGACGCTTCTTGCTCCGCGCGATGTGCGCAATATCGATGGGCGTCGCGTGCGCAAGCGCATTCGGCGCGACGACGAACGTCCGGCTCAAGGATCTCGGCCGCTTCCTGGGCTGGCGCGACAACATGCTCGTCGGGTACGGCATCGTCACCGGCTTGTCCGGGTCCGGCGACACGCCGCGTAACCAGGCGACGCGCCAGGCCATGACAAACCTGCTGTCGCAGTTCGATCTGAACTTGACACAGGATCAGTTGCAAAGCCGCAACGTGGCGATGGTCATGATCACTGCCGCGTTGCCGCCTACCGCCAACGTCGGCGACAAGATCGACATCAACGTGACCTCCGTCGGCGACGCGCGCAGTCTGTCCGGCGGCACGCTGATCATGACGCCGCTGCGCGGCCCCGATCGGCGCGTCTATGCGCTGGCCCAGGGCCCGCTCACCGTAGGTGGCTATCGCTTCGACGCCAACGGCAACCTGAGTCTCAAAAATCATCCGACGACCGGCATCGTGCCCGAAGGCGCGACGGTCGAAGTGCCGGTAGCGGCCGATCTCGTGAACCGGGACGGCTATCTGACCTTCGTGCTGAAAGAGGCCGACGCAACGACCGCCGAGCGGATCGCCGTCAGGATCGATCAGTCGCTCGGGGCGGGCACCGCCCAATCGGTCGACGCGAGAACCGTCCGCATCCGCGCACCGCAAACCGGTAACGGGCTCAACCGTTACGTCGCACGGATCGAAACGCTCGCCGTCGCGCCCGACCAAAGTTCGCGCGTGGTGATCAACGAACGCACCGGCACCGTGGTGGCCGGCGGCGACATGCGGATCGCGCCCGTCACGATCTCGCACGGCGACATCAAGGTCACGGTCGCGACCCAGTACAACGCGTCGCAACCGGGCCTGATCGGCTTCGCCGGGCCGAACATCCGCAGCCTGGTGATCGGCAACAGCGACCTGTATGTGGACGAACCCGGCCAGACCGTCGCCGCCTCGTTCCCGCGCGGCAGCGTCGGCGAACTCGTTCAGGCGCTCAGGGCTAGCCACGTCAGCACGCGCGACGTCATCGCCATTCTCGAGGCAATCAAGGCCGCCGGCGCCTTGCATGCCGACATCATCATTCAATAAGGAGATTCGCCATGTCCATCGATCTCGTCACCGCCATTGCGTCGAAGGCGCTCGACGGCCTGCATCTGAGGCAACTGGCCACGGCCCAGAACATCGCGAACGCCAACTCCTCCGGCTACACGCCATTGCGCGTGTCGTTCGAAGCCGCGCTGCGCGACGCGGCGGCCGCACACACGGGCGACACCGATGCGGCCCGGCTCGCGCGCGTCCGGCAGGTTCGCGCCGACGTCGGCGCCCCGCTGCCGATCGACTCGAATACGGTCCGGCTCGACGACGAAATTGCGTCCGCATCGGAAACGGCCGCGCAATACGCGATGCTGATCGGGCTGCTCGACAGGACGATGCAAATCCGGCAGCTCGCCATCAAGGGAACCTAAGCGATGAGTGACTCGATTTTTGCGATCGCCCGCTCGGGGCTGGACGTCGAACGGCAACGCATGGAGGTCATCGCACAGAACCTCGCGAACGCGGGCACCACCCGCACCGCGATGGGCGAGACCTACCGGCCCATACGGCTCGTATCCGGCCCGAGGATCGGCACGACGTTCGCCGATCACATGCGGCCGGCAGCCACTCGCGCCGACCAGGAAATGACCGGCGTTCAAAGCTACGGCGTCGAACGCGTCGATACGCCACCTCGGCTCGTCTACGACCCGGCCCATCCGCACGCCGATACGAAAGGCTTCGTTACGTACCCTGGCATCGACCATGCCGGCGAAATGGCGCTGATGGTGCAAACGTTGCGCACTTACGAAGCAGACACCGTTATGTTCAACGCGGCCCGCACGATGTACATGCGCGCGCTCGACCTCGGGAACCGTTCATGACCGATTTCACGATCGAATCCGTCCGACTGCTTTCGCCCTCCATCGACACGGATGCGGCTTTGCCGACGACACGGATCGGCCAAACCGGCTTCACAGAATGGCTGACGGCCGGCGTGACGCAGGTCGATCACGCGCTCGTCGGCGCCGAGCAGGCCGTTGCCGATTTCGTGACGGACGGATTGACGCCGCCCCATCAGGTCGTGATGGCGCTCGAGGAAGCGCGCATGTCCCTTCAGTTCGCGTTGCAAGTGCGCGCGCGGCTCGTCGAGGGGTATCAGGAACTGATGAGAATGCAACTGTAAGCCATGACTACTTTGCTTTCCCGACTGCGCGCGGCATTCGCGGATGCATCGCCCGGCCGCCAGGCGGCCTGGGTCGTCGCGTTCGTGATCCTGATCGCGTCGCTGATCGTCGCCGGCTACGCCGTGCTGCGCCCTCGCTATCAGGTCCTCTTTCAGGATCTGAAGCCTCAGGACGCCGCCGCCATCATCGCCGAACTGGAGCGGCAGAAGGTGCCGTTCCGGATCGACGAAGCCGCCAGTGCGATTCTCGTGCCCGAAGGCGACTCGCGCGCGACGCGACTGAAGTTGATGAGCAGCGATCTGCATCTGCAGGGAGCGGTCGGCTTCGAGCTGTTCAACAACGCGGATCTCGGGCTGACGGATTTCGCGCAGAAGGTCAACTACCAGCGCGCCCTTCAGGGCGAACTGGCACGCACGATCATGTCGCTGGACGAGATCGACATGGCGCGCGTGCATCTGACCTTGCCGGAATCGTCGATCTTCCGGCGTTCGGATGAACGCCCCAAGGCATCCGTCGCACTGTTCGTCCGCGACGGCAAAGCGCTCTCGCCGGACACCATTCGCGGCGTTCAGCGACTGATCTCCGCGGCCGTGCCACAAATGGCCGCCGCCGACGTCACGGTCATCGATCAGCGCGGCGATCCGGTGAACACCCGGGATTCGGAGGTAGACGATCCGCACTATGCGCTCAAGCGTTCGGTAGAGCGTGAATACGAGCGAAAGATTGCGAGCCAGATCGCGCCGTTGCTCCACAAGTTGCACGCGACTGTCAGCGTCGACGCCGCGTTGAACTTCGACCAGATTCGCGTCACGATCGAATCCGGCGTCAGCCAGCCGCTCTTCGGCAACAGTTCGACGACGACGCCGTTTCCTCCGATCCCGCCGCGCGGCAACGGTGGCCCAGCGTCGGTCGGGCCGCCTCCGTTGCCTGTCGCCATGCCGGGCGACGGAACGCGTACCGAACGAAAGATCGAGCAAATCGTCTCCGCTCCCGGTTCCGTGAAACGCTTGAGCATCGGGATCGTCGTCGACGGCCCGCTGTCAGACGCCGTGCAGGAGCAGTTGAAGGCTGTTGCCGCCGCCGCGATCGGCGTCACACCGTCGCGCGGCGATCAGGTCTCGGTATTCGCTGGGCCACCAAACGCAAATCTGTCGTCCTCGCAAGTCGCCGCGCCCGTTCCGGTTGCGCCGCCGGCCGCGAGTGGCAGCGTACGAGAGAATCGTCCCTCCGCCCGAGCCACCGCGCTCGACCGCTGGGAAGTGGCCGCGCGACGCGTCTGGCGCGACGTGAAACCGTTCCGGCCGCTGCTCGGCTACGCGGCGTTGGCCATGTTGCTGGCGATTGCCGCATTCGCCGTCGCGCGTCGCGGAAAAAACCGCGGGCGTACCCCGCCGGAGCTGACCGCCGCCGAGCGCGATGCGTATGTCGCCCGTTTGCGCATGCTTCTCTCCGACACGCGAGGCGATCATGGCAGCGCGTGAAACGGCCGTACATCCTGATCGCCGCCTGCGCGGCGCGGTGGCGGATCTCGCACGACGGTCCGCGGACGACATCGAGGCAATCTGGTACGCGCTGTCCGAAGCAGAACGGGAACAGTTGCGCCCGCTGCTGACCGACGCCTCATCCATCCTGTCGCCCGATTCCGGACAGGTGGCGTCGGTACTGCGCGCGTCAGCGCCCGACGGCGGTCCGGACGACCTCGCATCCGATCTGGCCCGCCTCGCCGGGCACTGGCCTGACGAACTCGTCACGCTTGCGATCCAACAGGCCGACGAAACCACACGTGCGAAATGCCTTGGAGCGCTGTCGGATACGCTTCGCACAACGCTCGATCGCATTCCGGCTCGAGATACGCTCACACCGCACGCACGCGACGCATTGCTGAGTGCGGTTCGTCGCGACGCAAGCGTGTTGCCGGCAGTCAATGCCGCCGGCGACGCGATGCGTCCGATGCCGAAATCATGGCGACACCGATTGTGTCGCATGCTTCGCCGAGGGCGCGACACATGACGATCGTCAAGGCGAAAGACGTCACGCTGACGGCCGGGCGTGCCTCGTTGCCGTCGGTTCAGCATGGCTCTCGCATCGAGCGAACGCCGGATGCCGCCCCCGGTCGCCCAGCGGAAACCGTACGGCCCGACCATGAATTCGAACAGGAGCGCGACACCCTCCTCGCACGTATCGCCGATCTGGAGCGCAAACTCTCGGATCATCAATCCGGCGCAGAGCAACAATCGAGCGCCGCGTTCGAACGGGGCGCGGAGGCCGCGCGAGCCGAATGGATACGCTCGGAAACCGAGCGTATCGCCGCGTTGCGGGATGGAATCGCCAACGCTCGCCGGACCGTCGCGGATCACTTGAAGTCGCTCGATTCGCTTGCCATCGACATCGCTCGCGTCGCGCTGGAGAAAGTTCTGGGCGACACGTCCCGCTACGCGGATCTCGTGACTTCGACTGTCCGCCATCGCGTCGGCATGCTGGCGACTGGCGCGGCGCTCGAGATACGCGTTGCACAGGCCGACTTCCCCGACGCAACCGCGCTCGATCGCCTCGAGGCGGAAATACCGGCCATGCCGCCGGTCAAACTTGTCGCCGACCCGGCATTGGCCGAAGGGGCCTGTATCGTCGGCCTTGCGCTAGGCAAGATCGACGCCAGCATTGCGCTGCAGCACGAGCGCATCGCCGCAACCCTGGACGAGGGTTTCGCGCATGACTGACGCTCGCCCCGCATCGCCCGTCATGGCAGCGCTCGACCGGCTCGATCCTGTCGTGCGTTTCGGTCACGTCACGCGCATCATGCCAACCTTCGTCGAAGCGGACGGTCCAGGCGTGCCGATCGGCACCCTGTGCATGCTCGGCGCCGACCGCGCTCGCCCGCTCTATGCGGAAGTCACGCGCGCCGAGCTTGGTCGCGTCACGCTTGCGCCTTATCAGGCTGTCGCATCGGTGTGCGTCGGCGACGTCGTGCGCGCCGTCCATGCGGATGCCAGCGTGTCCGTCGGTCCAGTTTTCCTCGGGCGGGTGGTCGATCCGCTCGGGCGCCCCATCGATGGCGGCCCCCCCATTCCCGGCGACGACCGCTGGCCGCTCGCTGGCAACGAAACCACCGCGCTCGAGCGGCTGTCGCCGTCGCGACCGCTCGACACGGGCGTCCGCGCGATCGATATGCTATTGACACTCGGCATCGGCCAGCGTGTCGGTATTTTTGCGGGCAGCGGCGTCGGCAAGACGACTTTGCTGGCCGCACTGGCACGCCATGTCGAAGCCGACGTCTGCGTACTGTGTCTCGTCGGCGAACGCGGCCGAGAGGCGGAGGAATTCTGGCAGCGCTCGCTTTCCGATTCGACCCGGGCCCGCTCGACGATGGTCATCGCCACGTCGGATCAGCCGGCCATCCTGCGCGCGCGCAGCGTGCTGGCCGCGCTGGCGCATGCCGAATATTTTCGTGCCCGCGGAAAGCATGTCCTGCTCCTGCTCGATTCCGTCACGCGCTACGCGCTTGCACTGCGCGAAATCGGCCTGGCCGCGGGCGAGCCGCCCACCGTCCGGGCGTATACGCCGAGCGTATTCGCCGCGTTGCCGAAGGTCGTCGAGCGTTGCGGCGCGGTCCGCAACAGCGGCGCGATCACCGCGCTCATGACCGTGCTCGCCGAAACCGACGAGATCGACGATCCGATGGCCGAGACGATGCGCGCCCTGCTCGACGGGCACATCGTGCTGACGCGCGCGCTGGCGGAGCAAGGCCACTTCCCCGCGATCGACATCACGCGCAGCGTCAGCCGCGTCATGCAGGCCGTCGCGCCGGATTCCGCCCGCGTGCTCGCGACGCGCGCGCTCGAGGGCCTCTCGCTATACGACGCATCGCGAACCTTGATCGAAGCTGGGCTGTACGCCGCGGGAACCAACCCGGCGCTCGATGAGGCACTGCGCGTTCGGGGCGATCTGATCGCCTTTCTTCGACAGGACGTCCGCGAGGCAACCAAGCGCGACGCCGCGCTGGACGCGCTCGCGCGCTTGCTGGGAGCGTCCGCATGACCCAGCGATCCCGCCCGGAGACCGCGCGCATGATCGCCGACATACGGCGCCTGCAGCTGCAGCGCGCCGTGAGCGATTCCGCCCGTGCACGTGTGGCATGCGATCTGGCTGCCGAGCGCTTCGATCGCGCTGTCGTCGCGCGCGATGCGCACGTCGACGCATGGCGACAAGCCGCCGATGGAGGCAGCCTGTCGATCCCGTTTCTCGACAATTTCGCGTGCGCATTCGACAAGATCGCGTCGGAACTGGAGGCTGAGCGCGAAACGGTGCATCGACAGCGGCAGGCGTTCGAAGCGTCGAAACAGGCACTCGTTCAATTCGACCAACTCGCCGAGCGGGCGGAAGACGATGCAACGCGCGCCGATCGGCGTCATCGTCAACGGCTTGAGGAACGGCGGATATTCGAGCGCGAAATGAAACCCTATCCGTTCACGGAGGATCGATGAAAGTCGCTTCGTCAGTCCCATCGCTTTCCGGCACCGCGCGCGAAGCACCCCGTGCCGCCGACATGGGTCCGGACAACGCGTTCGATCAATTGCTGAGCTCGCTGGTACGGGATATGTGGAGCGAATTGTCACAGCTTCGAAGCGATCGGCCCGACCGCGCGCCGGAAGCACCTCGCTCGATGGACGCCCCTCGCCAATCGCTCGACCGTCTCGAATCCGTCGAAGGCAAGCGTTTCAAGACAGAAGACCCGACTCGTTCCCGGCCGGCCGATAGCGCTCGCATCGAGTTGGGCCGGCCACTGTCGAACGCCGCACCGCCGCACTCAGGTTCCGGCAGGTTGCCCGCACGTCCTGCCGGTGGCGTTCGTGAGGGGGTCGCCGTGTCATTGCCAAGACTCGACGTCGAACGACGCAACGCATCGCAACCCACCCCCCCGCGCCCGGATTCCACGCCATCGAAATCGCCCTGCGTCGCCCCCGATACACAGCACTCGGTTTCGGCCGCGCCGTTCCGTCTCACCGTGACAGAAATCGGCGGCGACGTAGCGATTGCGCTTCGCATGCCGCATCCGAGCCCGGTCGGGCACGACACACTCGAGTTGCAAACCCGGCATGCAATCGGTCGCTACGGCCTGCGCACGGCCACTCTTTTCATCAACGGCGTGGATCGTCAGATCGACGCAGCAGGAGAAGAAAACGAACATGGCGATTAATCCAGTTGGAACGCCGACCAACGTCGGTAAGCGCATCGATTCGCTCGGCCTCGACATGCAGTCACTGCTGCAGATCATCCTGACTCAGTTGACCTATCAGGATCCGTTGAAGCCGGTCGACAACTTCGAGTTCGTGTCGCAGCTCGCCCAATTCACCTCGCTCGAGCAAACGCGGCAAATGACCGACAAGATCGACAGCCTGCTTTCCGTTCAGGCCGCGACACAGACCCTTGGCCTGCTCGGCAGGAACGTGGACGTGCAAACCGATACCGCGCTGATCAGCGGCATCGTCAAGAGCGTGTCCTTCAAGGAATCGCAACCGCAGCTGGCAATCGAAACCGCGGATGGCCAGTTCCTGACGAACGCGACGGTCAATCAAGTCGTATCCGTACGCTGAAACGCCTCGCAGGGAGACGAGCATGCTCGACAGCATCTATATCGGAATGAGCGGCCTGACGGCCTACTCCAAAGGGCTTCAGACCATCAGCAACAACGTCGCGAACCTGAATACGGCGGGGTTCAAGACGTCGACACCCCGGTTCGCCGATCTCCATTACGGTCAGCAGTTCGCGCAAGGCGCGCCGGGTTCCACGAACACCATGTTTGCCGGAACCGGCGTCGAATATGGCTATGCGTCGATGAATTTCACGCAGGGCGACCTGCGATCCAGCAGCGGCCAGCTGGATCTTGCGATTCAGGGCAACGGTTTGCTCACGCTACTCGACGGACCAACCGCCCGCTACGCGAGAACCGGGCAGTTCGCGATGGAGAACGACGGCGCGATCCGCGACAAGGCGACCGGCCTGCAACTCGCGACGCTGACCGCGTCCGGCGGCCTGGCCGGCCTGTCGATCGCGGGCAAGCAGATCAACCCGCCGAAGGCCACGACAGTCGTGCGCTTCGCCGACAACCTGTCCACCGGTTCGAAGTCGTTCTCGATTCCAAACATCGACGTGTACGACGCCAACGGTGGAAAACACACGCTCAAGCTCGACTTCGCGCCGGATTCGAGCGTCATTCCTGGCCGCTGGAAGGTGTCGGTCACCGACGAGAACAACCAGCCTGTTCAAGAGGATGCGTTGCGATTCGTCGGCGGCGTCGTCGAGCCCGGACGCGACAGGATCAATGTGACGTTGCGGCCCGGCGACGCACCGCCCTTTACCGTATCGCTCGATTTCTCCAGCGGCGTAACGAGCTTTTCTGCCGGCACGACCTCGACGTTGCGCGTCGCATCGAAGGACGGTTATGCCACGGGCACGCTATCGTCGCTCGGCGTCGATCAGGACGGGTTGCTGACCCTGAAGTATTCGAACGGCCAAACCGACAGGCTCGGCGCCATCGCGCTGGCCCATTTCGCGAATCCCCAGCAGTTAATCCAGCTGGGAAACGGCCTGTTTGATGCCACCCATGCCGCCGGGCCGGAGTATCGCGCGAGCAATGGCCCAGGGGTCGGCACGTTGCAGTCCGGCGCGACCGAAGCATCGAACGTCGATCTCTCGACCGAATTCGGTCAACTCATCCTGATACAGCGCGGTTTCCAGGCGTCGTCGCAGGTCATCAGCACCGCGAACGAGATGATCATGCAGCTCTTCCAGATGCGAGGGCAGGGATGATGACGCTACCCGTCGCCTGGCGCCCGCCGTGCCGGCGCGATCTCGACAAGGCACGCGAGCTCGTCGACGGTGCGCTCGTCGAATGGCAAGCGCGCTGGCTCGGCAGAATCTGTTTCGTCATCGACGACGCGACGCATCTGCCCGACACCGGAAAGCGCGTCGGGCCTGCCGACAGCAACGGGCTGCACGCAGATTTCGCTCCGGACGCGAGTTGTCTGCTGCTCGAAGCCGCCTACGCAACACCGGCCGACGTTTACCGCTCTCCAGCCTGCCACGAGTCACTGAGAGCAATCTCGGTCGACATCCTCGACGATCTCACTGACACGCTCGGGTCCGCCCTTAGGTCGCCGGATGAGACGGACGCGTCGACGGCACCGACCATCTCGCCAGCGTACCCGGACGGCGCCGTTCGCCTGATCATTGCAACGAATGACGGCGCCGCTTTCTGCACGCTCATGATCGACGTTCGGCATGTCCGAGCTCGCGATCGAATCAACGCCTCGTCCTCGACCGCAATGAAGATCGTTGATTCGAGCGTCGCGCGCCGCGACGCGCTCGACGCTACCGTCGTCGCGCTGTCGGTCATGCTCGGCCGTTGCGAATTGTCCGTCGCGGCCCTGTCGATCCTCGCCATCGGGGACGTCATCGCGCTCGATCAACCACTGAATGCATCAATACCGCTGATCGTCGATGCGACCGACAGGCCGATTGCCCTGGGAACGCCTGGACGGACCGGCTCTTCGCTATCCATTCAACTGACGTCAATCGTGACGCCCCAATCCCCATGACCACACATTCCATGCAACAGCGCTCACATGTCACGCGTGTGGACCTTCTCGACCATCATCCTGAACCCACGGACGAACCCGGCGCCCGCCCGTTACTCGAACTGCTCGACGACGTCAGCGTGTCGGTCGAGATTCGCCTCGGCCGCTCCACGATGACGATCAAGTCGTTGATGGCTCTGCACGCGGGCGCCGTCGTCGAGCTCGACCGGACGATCGGCGAGCCCGTCGACGTGCTCCTGAACGGAAAAACCATCGCTCACGGCGAAATCGTTGCAATCGATGGGCACTTTGGCGTCCGCGTACTCGACGTCGCCGCCACGCACCGATGAGTACCCCGGCGGACATGACATGGCTGCCCCGGACATCGGTGGCGAGCGCGACGAATCTCGGCATCGACTGGATACATGTCGGTCTTGCGATGGCGCTTTGCCTTTTTCTCGGTATCGCGGCAATCGTCGCGCTGCGCAAATATTTTCATCCGCATTTCGCACCGGGAACGCCGCAGGCGCGACGGATCCGGATTCTCGAGCATGCCCGTCTGACGCCACGCGACACGCTTCATCTCGTCGAATACGATCGACGTATCGTCATGCTGGTTTCGAATGCATCGGGTGTCACACTGCTGGATGCGCACGATCGCCAAGGGACGGAGTCGTGATATGCGCGGTCGAATGATGTCGCTCCTCGTATTGACCGTAACGACGTGGCTCTGCTGCGTGGCCAATGTTGCCCACGCCGCCGCCACGACCGCTCCCGCCGCCCTTTCGACGGCGGCCGATCTTCTCCATTCCGGGCAGGGCACGTCCGAAGCCGTCCGCATTGCGACACTCCTTACCGTGCTGAGTGTTGCGCCGGCGCTGGTCGTGTCCATGACCGCGTTCATTCGCATCGCGATCGTGCTGTCGATGATTCGCCACGCGTTCGGCATGCCGGAGACGCCGCCGACACCGGTCCTCATCAGCCTGGCGCTGTTCCTGACCGTGTTCGCGATGTCGTCGACACTGCAGGCCATCAATCACGACGCGCTGCAACCGTTCATGGCCGGACGGATCGACCTGGCCTCGGCGATCGACCACAGCAGCGCACCGATTCGCGACTTCATGCTGCGCCAGGTTCGCGAAGACGAGTTGCGCCTGATGTACGAGTTGTCGCACCAACCATTGCCCGCGACGCCGGCCAAAGTCGGGTTGCTGCAACTGACGCCGGCATTCATCCTGAACGAACTGCGCGTGGCGTTCCAGATCGGCTTTGTCATTCTGCTGCCGTTCCTGTTGATCGACCTCGTGGTATCGAGCGTATTGTTGTCGCTGGGCATGTTGATGGTCCCGCCCGCGACGATCTCGTTGCCGCTGAAGGTACTGATGTTCGTACTCGTCGACGGCTGGGGCCTGATCCTGCGCGGCGTGTTGGGCAGCTTCAAATGACGCCCGCGATCCAGGCGAACGACAACCCCGACGCCGGTTCACTGCGCGAGCAGGAACGGCAGCTCTGGCTTCGCTTCACGCTGGACCGGAATCTGCCCGACCGCGAAGCGCTCTTCGACCTCCACCTGCCCTACGCCACAGCGTTGGCCAGCCAGCTGTTTCGCGGTCGGCACGACGACGACGTCGAATACCGGGATTATGTTCAGCTTGCGTGCATGGGCCTGCTGGAAGCGGTCGACCGCTTCGACGCCACACGAGGCGTCGCGTTCAGGACGTTCGCGACGCCGCGCATCAGGGGCAGCGTACTCGACGGGATCGTTCGGCTAAGCGAACGGCAGGAACAAGTCGAATTACGCGCACGAATTCGGCGAGAGCGATTCGATTCGTTGAACGAGGCTACCGACAAACACGCGAAGAACGTCTTCCATTCGCTGGCATCGATGACCATGGGGCTTGCCATCGGTTTCATTCTCGACGATACGGGGATGATCGATCGTGCGTCACACTCACACCAGCAACACTACGATCACGCATATCACTCGCTGGCGTGGACCCAAACCAAATCGCGCCTGACCGATGCCGTTTCACGGCTTCCGTCCCGTGAACGGAAAGTCGTTCAATATCACTACTTTCACGGGTTGACGTTCGACCGGATCGCGGACGTTCTCAACCTTTCGAAAGGACGCGTTTCGCAACTTCATCGCACGGCGCTCGCGGAGCTTCGCAAACATGTTCGCATCGCCGACGATCTTTATCTGATCACCTGAAATGACGAATCACGACCAACCCATGCCGCGGATGTGCCCGGAAGCCGATATGCTTGTCATCTTGCAGGCAATCCGGGAAACGGACGAACGTACGCTTGACGTGCTGAACCAATCATTGCGGACATGGCCCCGGGATCCGCGCATTCATTTGCTGGTCGGCGCCATGCATGCCAGCCGCCAGGTATATGAATCCGCACGGAGCAGCTTCGAGGAAGCGTTGAGGTTATCTCCCGACTACCCGATTGCCAGCTTCATGCTGGGATTTCTGGAACTGGTCAACGGTCACCCCGAGAGCGCGGATTCGGCATGGACGGCACTCGATGCATTACCCGCCGACGACACGTTGCGCATCTTCAGATCGGGATTGAGCAGCCTGGTTGAGAACCGTTTCGACGACGCATTACTGCAACTCCGCCACGGCATCGCAATGAACGAGCGATATCCGCTGATCAACCACTACGTCCGCACAGTGATCGCCGCGATCGATCGCGATTCGGCACCGCGTGACGGTTCCGCCCGCGCCGCCGTCGATCCTTCGATCCTCGCCGGTCGCTACGATACGCCGTCACGCTCCTGATACGCGCCCGTTTCCCGGGCCTGCCTCTCATGCTCGACCAGATCACAAACCTTCTACATCGTGAACTCGCGCGAAAGTTGCGGCAATCCGATGGCCACACGGACGCAAGGACAACTGCAGCCTCTCCCGCGTCACGACAGCACGCCGTTCACGTCGATTCCCGTGCGGCGCTTCGTGTGCGCATCGACCGGCTCTCCGCGGCGGGAATCACCGACGAAGCCGTGCTGATTCGTGCCGTCGCCGAACACCTGTTGCGTGACGAATTCGGCGACGCGCTGGCAAACTCTGCACCATTCCATGCGATTGCGGATCAGATAACACATGCCGCCTTCCGGCTTCCCGAATTCAAGGCCATGCTTCTTGCGGTCGTGGAGTACATTCCAAAACCAATGTGAGCCTGAACACGGCGGAATTTCGGCTTTGGAAAGTACTACTCGGCTTCCTCCGGATTTGCGAGTGGCCTTCGTCCCATTCGCGACCAGACCAGACATGAATCGGCCAACCTCTGTCGCAAGTACCGTCTCGTCTGTCCCGACCATTACCTCACGCTCTGCCCCAAATACGAAATCCCGAAAGACCTCAATCCTCCGGGATTCCATTACCATCAACCGCTGAAGATGAATCAATGCCGCACGGCCTGCCCGGCCAGCACCCCCGTCTGCGCGTAGAACTCCTGCTGCGCGAACGCGTCGCGCTCGCGCCGCGCGCGCTCGCCGCGGTCCGCGAGCGAGCCGACGACGATCCCGACGAATGCGAGCGGCACCGACACGAGCGCCGGGTTGTCGAGGAATACCGGCGCATGCGCGTGGTGCAGCACGTCGACCCACACCGACTTCGACAGCACCGTGAGCGCGACCGCCGACGCGAGGCCGAGGCCGCCGCCGAGCACCGCGCCGCGCGTCGTCATCCCGCGCCAGAAGATCGACATCGCGAGCACCGGGAAATTGGCGCTGGCGGCCACCGCCGCGACGAGGCCGACCATGAACGCGACGTTCACGTGCTCGAACAGGATCGACAACGCGATCGCGATCGCCGACAACCCGATCGTCGCCGCGCGCGAGATGCGCATTTCCAGCCGCTCGTCGGGCTTGCCGCGCGCCCACATCTGCGCATACAGGTCGTGCGAGATCGTGGTCGCGCCGGCGAGCGTCAGCCCGGCGACCACCGCGAGGATCGTCGCGAACGTGACGGCCGCGATGAAGCCGTAGAACCAGTTGCCGCCGACCGCCTGCGCGAGCTTCACCGCGACCATGTTCGAGCCGCCGAGCAGGTCGTGCGTCAGGTTGAACGTGCCGTTCGCGCCGAGCCGGAAGAATTCCGGATGCTGCGCGAGCAGCACGATCGCCGAAAAGCCGATCACGAAGGTCAGCAAATAGAAGTAGCCGATGAAGCCGGTCGCGTACAGCACCGACTTGCGCGCCTCCTTCGCGTTCGGCACCGTGAAGAAGCGCATCAGGATGTGCGGGAAGCCGGCCGTGCCGAACATCAGCGCGATGCCGAGCGACAGCGCGTTGGCCGGGTCGCGAATCAGCTTGCCGGGGCCCATGATCGACAGCGCGCCCGGATGCACGGCCACCGCGCGGCGGAACATCTCGTCGACGCTGAAGCCGAATTCCCCGAGCGCGAGCAATACGAGCAGCGTCGCGCCGCACAGCAGCAGCACGGCCTTGATCACCTGCACCCAGGTGGTCGCGGTCATCCCGCCGAAGAACACGTAGACGACCATCAGCACGCCGACGATCAGCTCGGCCGTGCCGTACGACAGCCCGAACAGCAGCTGGATCAGCTTGCCCGCGCCGACCATCTGCACGACCAGGTACAGCACGACGATCGTCAGCGCGTTCGCGGACGTCAGCAGCCGGATCGGCCGCTGCGCGAAGCGGTACGCGACGACGTCGACGAACGTGAACTTGCCGAGATTGCGCAGCGGCTCGGCGATCAGGAACATCACGAACGGCCAGCCGACCAGGAAGCCGATCGAGTAGATCAGCCCGTCGAAGCCGAACATGAACACCATCCCCGAAAGCCCGAGGAACGACGCGGCCGACATGTAGTCGCCCGCGATCGCGAGCCCGTTCTGCAGCCCGGTGATGCCGCCGCCGGCCGTGTAGAAGTCGCGCGTCGAGCGCGTGCGGCGCGCGGCCCAGCGCGTGAGCGCGAGCGTCGCGAACACGAACGCGAAGAACATCGCGATCGCGACCGGGTTCAGCTCGACCTTGTCGGGCATCGGGCCCGCGACGGAGCTCGCGTGCGCGGCGGAGGAAACGAGAACGGCCAGC
>Ga0105239_10000896_pt1 | contig 42315 bp, 27 predicted proteins | sample KBSC44metaG_FD_92761 | JGI IMG/M metagenome (GOLD analysis project Ga0105239, IMG submission 92761) | Corn rhizosphere microbial communities from Kellogg Biological Station, Michigan, USA - KBS C4-4 metaG | ecosystem: Host-associated > Plants > Roots > Rhizosphere > Soil | place: Michigan, USA...
CTTTCTTTACCGTCGAAGGTCAGTTTCTCCTGGCTTGTAACCGGCGCTGTGCCAGGAAACGAGCTTGATACCTCTATGGTTAGAAAATTTTCCTGCTCTGCTATTTTCATTGTTTGAGCCAGCATACGATCCCCCGAGTTATAGCAGCAAACAATATTTCCGCCCATACTTATTGACTCTTTGGATTTCCATTCGCCAGAAAAGTTAGCTCGATGAGTATCATTTTTTTGTTGAGCCTGTACGGCAAAATAAATTACTCCTGTTAACAGAATAATCAGGAAGGGCGAAAGGTTTCTTTTATTTTTCATATCCTATTAAAGTTTGATACAGAGAACCTACTTTAATCCTTTCAGCTTGAGGGGTCAGGAGTGTAAATTTAAATGTAACCTTTGTAAATTATTGTAAAAGCACCTTGGACCTCTAATTTTTATGTCAAGCGAATGTAAAATAATAGTCTGACAACCAATGCTTTGCCCTTTTCCATTAACATAACCGATTACTAAACATAAGAGATCGGAAGAGACTTTACCTTCATCGGCGAAGAATACCGCATCCAGGTTGGTTCACAGGACTTCTACCTCGATCTGCTATTCTACCACAGAGAATTACAACGCCTGGTCGTCTTCGAGACGCTACAGATGCGGCTGCGGCGGCTTCATGGGCGCCTCAAAAGGATTAACACCCCTCACGTGCAGCCTGCGCCGATACACGCGACTCCCGCACGATACATACAACACATCAAAACCCGCTCCCCCGAAACAAAGATTCGACGCCTGCCCCGAAGGCACCGGCAATATCGCATTGACGCGCCCCAGCTGATCCATCACCTGTATGCCCAGCCGGGTGGCGACATAGACGCGGCCATCGCGATCGCACTTCAGTCCATCGGGCCAGGCATTTTCCTGGTTGTCCGGTACATGCAACCACCCATAGCGCTGCTTGTTATAGAGAGTGCCATCGGGTCGGATAGAGTAGACCCATATCCAGTGAGAAGCCGACTCCGCCACATACAAAAGCGTCTGATCAGGCGACAGACAAAGCCCGTTGATAAAATGAAGCCCCGAGTCGACGACGATCTTTTCACCGGAGCCCGACCGGAAAAGATACAGCCGCGAAGGCTTTTCAGATCCATCCGGCGATGTCACGTAAACATTCCCGTTGCGAAGCACCAGCAGGTCATTCCCCGGAATATCTGAAGCGACGACGCTGGAAACACCACCCGCGCCATACCGAATGACCTGCCGCGTTGCCCCCGCCACCTCAAAACGGTCGCCTTCCGGCCCAAAACACATGCCGCTGGCCTTCTTGGAATCAGCATTGAGCACCACCGCCTTGCCATCCGCACCGACCCGGTAGGTCCTGGCCGCGGGTATATCCTGGTAATAGACATTGCCCGCGGCATCGGCAGCCGTCCCTTCCGTAAATCCATATCCTTCCCCCACCACTTCCCAGTCCTGGCCCGGGATCAGTATCTCGCCAAGTAGTTGATTCGAGCTTCGGCCCTTCGCCACCGGTTGCGGCCAATCCTTCCATAACCAGCGCATCACCTCGGGGAAAAGAACCGTCCCCTGCGCGCCGCTATGTTCCCCTTCCCCCCAGACATGCCGGACCTCATAGCCCGAAAAGACCAGCGCCCGCTCCATTAGCTGATTGGCCATCCACCAGTCACCACCATAGATATTGAGATCGTTCGATCCATCCTGTAAAAATATGCGGATAGGCTTGGGTTCATATTTCCGGATCAGCGTCGGGTAACGTTCCCCACCCCTTAGTCCGACATAGGTTCCGATGGCGCTGAAGACCCGGGAGAAAGCATCGGGACGTTCCCACGCCGCCGTAAAAGCGCAGATAGCGCCGCTGCTCGACCCGCCGATGGCCCTGTCGTTGCCGCTGCGGGACAGCCGGATCGCCCTGCCGTCCGATGCCTGGTGCTTCTCCACATCAGGCAGCAACTCGTCAAGCAGGAATCGCACATAGCCATCCCCCAGCCCATCGTATTCGTAGCTGCGGTTATACCGATCCCTGCCCACGCTGGTATCGCCGGCGATCACCTTCCCCGGCTGGACAAAAACGCCGATAACAACAGGCATCTCGCCCCTATTAATAAGCGTATCAAAAACTGCTGGCGCATTCCATTGAATGCCGTCCTGGTTGACATAGACACAGGCCGGACGATCGGGCTTGTATTGAGCAGGGATATAGATCCAGTAGTCGCGATGCGTACCCGGGAAGACGGCAGAATTGTCAAGGCTGCAGTGCACCACCTCTCCTTTCGGCACACTGGTTTGCCCAAAGGCTCCGGCATACAGCAGGAGACCCACGATCGTTAGCAATCTTTTCATAACCGGAATATACCAAATTCCCGCGACGGCTGTTCACTCAGTCTAAACTGAGCTGCTCGGGCACAAGGCTAACGGACTCCGTCGAACCCTTTTCCATCCCCCACGCAAATACCAGCGGCAGGACGAACAATGCGGCAAGCGTCGAGGCCACCAGCCCCCCAATAACCGCCCGCCCCAGCGGCGAGGTCTGGTCACCGGCCTCTCCGAGTCCGCTGGCCATCGGGATCATCCCAACCACCATCGCCAACGCCGTCATGATGATCGGACGGAGGCGCAGCGCCGCAGCCTCCCGCGCGGACAGCAGCGCATTCCCGTTGACAGAACGCAGCTGCTCAGCATTGGTGATCAGCAGCACGGCATTGGAAATGGACACACCGACAGACATGATAATGCCCATATAGCTCTGCAGGTTCAGCGTAGAGCCCGTCGCCAGCAACAGCAACAGCGAGCCCAGTACTACTGCAGGAACGGTCGCCAGTACAATGGCTGAAACTTTAAAGGACTGAAAATTGGCGGCCAGCAGAAGAAAGATCACGACGATCGCCACCAGCAGTCCGTTCTGCAGGCTGTTCAGCGTGTCGGTGAGGGTCTGGCTCATTCCGATCGGTTCGACCGTAAGCCCGCGCGGCAACGGTTCAAGGGCCTTGATAGCCTTAGCCACATCCGCAGAAGCCGAGCCCAGGTCTTTGTTGTTGAGATTGGCGGTGACCGAGAGTACGGGTATTGCACCCAGGTTATCGCTCTCTCCGTAAGTGGTGTCTTCTCTTATGGTGGCCACATCGCCCAGCACAGGCCTCGAAGCATTCCGCAACAGCGGTATCTCGCTGATATCCCCCGCACTCTTCATCTTGTTCTCGGGCACTTCTACTTGTACATTATAGCTGTTGCCGATCTTCTCGTCGATCCAGATATTCTTGTCCGTATACCGCGATGAAGAGGTAGAGGCCGTCAGCGAGCGCGCCACGTCATTGATGTCAACACCCAGCTGCGCCGCCCTCACCCGGTCGACGTCGATATCGATGGCGGGATAGTGCGTCGACTGCCCCAGCTGCACGTCCCGCAGATAGGATATCTTTCTGAGCTCAGCGATCAGCTTCAAAGCATAAACCTCATTGTTTCGCTTATTCCTCCCGGAGAGCCGGACCTCCACCGGTGTCGGCGAACCCTGGCTCAGTATCTTGTCCGTCAGCTCGATGGGCTCAAAGGAAAGCCGCAGGTCCGGCATCTCAGCATCCACACGGGCCCTGATCTTTTCTTTCAGCGCATTCAGATTGACCTTGTAGCGCTCATTCAGCGCCACCTGCAGCACCGCCTCCTGGGGACCGGCCATCCAGAGATAAATAGGGTTCGTTGAGAACAGCGATGGATGTTGCCCTACATAGGCGGAAGTAATGTCCACATTCTGCGGACCGACAAGATCCTTGATGATGTTGATCGTCGCAAGCGTCCTTTCCTCCGTCCTTTCGATACGCGTACCCTCCGGAGCGCGCAGCCGCACCTGGAACTGGCTTCCGTTGACCTTGGGCAAAACGTCTTTGCCGATATGCGAAAGCAGCAACAGCGCCGCAACCGTCGTAAACACCAGGTACCCTCCTACAACAATCCTCCTGTAGGGCATGAGGCGATCGATAAAACGAAGGTAACGCTCCCTGACCCGATCGAATCGTGATGTCCCACCAGTCTTCTCATGTGCCTTCATAAGCCAGTTGGCCATCACCGGCACAAAGGTCTGGGCAAGAAAATAGGAGACGATCATGCTAAAGCCAATGGCCAGCGACAAGGGCAGAAACAACGAACCAGGGATGCCCCCCATCGTAAAGGCGGGAGCAAATACCGCCAATATACAAAGCAGGATCAGCAGCTTGGGGAAAGCGATCTCTTTACAGGCGTCCCATATCGCGAGCCGCTTGGGCTTACCCATATCCAGGTGCTGGTGAATATTCTCGATCGTCACTGTACTTTCGTCAACTAATATTCCAATCGCCAGCGCGAGACCACTCAGGGTCATGATATTAATGGTCTGCCCAAAAAGGCCCAAAAACAGCACCCCGGAAATGATAGAGGTCGGTATGGTCATGATCACGATAAGAGCTCCCCGCAGGTCGCCAAGAAAAAGCAATACCATCAGCCCTGTGAGAACAGCCCCGATCGCCCCCTCGGAGATCAGGCTCCTGACAGAATTGATCACGTAGACGGACTGATCGAACACATAGGTCAGGTGCACGTCCTCCGGCAACTGGGCCTGCATCTTCGGGATCGCCGCCTTTAGCTTCTGCACCACTTCCCAGGTAGAGGCATCCGAGCTTTTGGCGATGCTTAGATACACGCTTCTCTTACCGTTTACCAGACCATAACCTACCGTAATATCGGCGCCGTCCTCCACGGTCGCCACATCCCGGATATAGAGGTTGGCAACTCCGCCGCCCTTGAAGATGGGGATATTCCCAAAATCCTTCACGTCCCGGATCGTCGTATTGACAGGCGTGATATAATTCTTGTCGCCGATACGGACATTACCGGACGGTGATGTTTGGTTGTTGACGTCGATGGCCTGCACCAGCTGATCGGGAGTAATATTGTGGACCCGCAACAGCTCCGGGTCGGCCTTAATGACCACCGTCCGGATATTCCCCCCAAACGGCGGGGCAGACACCAACCCGGGAATGGAAGTGAACGACGACCGGACATATAAAAACGCCAGGTCAAGCAATTCATTATTGCTCCTCTTCTCGCTGCTCAGCACCAGCTGCCCCACCGGCAAGGTCGACACGTCAAAACGGATAATGAAAGGAGGATTCGACCCCGGCGGAAAAAGTACCTGTGCCCTGTTACTGGCCGCACTCACCTCCGCCGCAGCCTGCGCCATATTGGTCCCCGGATAGAAGTTCAGTTTCATCAGCGTCAACCCCTGGATATTCTTGGTTTCTATACTCTTTATGCCATTTACATAAAGTAAAACATTAATATATTGCTTGGCAAAAAGCGTCTCCATCTGCACCGGTGCGTACCCGCCAAAAGGATGAGCGATGTACAGGACCGGAAGGTCCAGCCTGGGAAAAATGTCGACCCGAATGCTGCGCAGGGCGCCAATACCAAAAAAGAACAGGGCTGCTACCAACACTAGAATTGTAATTGGCTTACGTAAGGCGAATAAGATCAATTTCATACGATGTATAGAATTTCGCTGAATAGATAGACAAGTCTATCTATAACAAAAGAAAAAAATAGGCCGCCTCCGGCTATAGGATAGTGTCCGCAATTTGTTTGGATTGCTCTGCCGCCTCCGAGCTGCGGTACATCCCCCCGACAGCGATCCCACCCTCGAGCAGCAGAAAAAGAGTATCGGCCAGCTGATCGTTGCCCAGAATGCTGCGACGCTCCGGGATCTGCGAAACAAGCTCATGGATAAGGTCCCTGAACCGCTGTTTGTGTTTCCTCACCCTGGTAAGCACTTCCTGATCGTCACTTGCCTCGGCGGCGATCTTATTAAAGTGGCATCCTTTGTATTTCAATTTCCGCTGACGCTGTATCCGGAAATCGAATAGCGCCAGCAGCTTCTCCCGGGGACTCGCGATAGGTTTCAGAAAAACGTCCAGCTCCTCAAACCACGAAGCGTGTGTATTATCCAGGTAGGCCAGCAGGAGATCCGTCTTGGACGGAAAATGATTATAAAGAGAAGCCCGGGCAATATCCGCCTCTTCGATGATCTGATTGATCCCGGTCACATGATACCCCTGGTCATAGAACAACCTCGAGGCCGTATCCAGTATTCTTTCTTTTACACCCGATTCCCTCATACGTCTACAAATATAGGGTTTTTACGAGAATAGACAAGTCTGTCTACTTACTTATAAAATTCTGAGGCTGAGGGCGGCAGAGCAACCCCAAAAAATAAGTATATCCACTTAAATAAATCTTGTCTTTATACGTTATTGAGATTGACCTTTATCCTCTATGAGCAAAACCGTTATCCTTGACATTATCCATAACAGTATGAGAAAAGGACTCGTTGTAGCCTGGCTGGCCTTCCTTTTCGCCAGCATCGTCGCCATTTTTCGGCATGACCAATTGACAAAACGATTTCCCACCCGGGTGTCCGTGGGCTGTGGCGCCATTCCCAACAAATGATACAAGCACCTAACCTCCTAACCAATATCCCAAGCGAGCTGCAGACGCAAACGGAGCAATACCTGACGGATGTCAAAGACCGCAGCGACAGCCTCATGAATTATTTTCTGGGAGGGCTCTTCGTCGTCGGCTTCCTACTGGCGCCCTATTACCACACCTGGAACATCGCCCTCCAGGTAGGTGGACTTTCACTTCTCGCCTACTACTCGACAAAACGCCTGCTACCCGGATCAGACCTCTATCAATACGTACTCAGCGCCGTACTGGCAATATTTATGGCCCAGTACATCTATCAGATGCACGGCCTTTTCGAGATGCACTTCTTCGCCTTTGTCGGCAGCGCCATCCTCATCACCTACCAGAAGTGGAAGCTCCAGATCCCCCTGCTGATCATTGTCGCAGCACACCATATTGTGTTCAACCAGCTTCAGTATTATGGCTACGCCGTCTTCTTCACCCAATTCGACTACCTGAGCCTGAATACGATGATCATCCACATCCTGCTGGCGGGCATCATCGTTTTTATCTGCGGACTATGGGGCTATCAGCTGAACAAGACCGGTGCGATACAGATCGCCCAGAGCGTGCGCATGGCCAGCCTCCAGCGCGAGACCGTCGTCCTGCTCGAGCGCAAACGCAGCGAGGACGAGCTCGAAGCCGCCTATCTCAAAGCCGAGGCAGCCAGACAGGAGGCCGAAAAGGCCAACCGCGCCAAAAGCATATTCCTCGCCACCATGAGCCATGAGATCCGTACGCCCATGAACGGCGTCATCGGCATGTCCTCCCTGCTGGCAGAAACAACACTGAACGAACAGCAACGGTCCTATGCCGAGACCATCACCACCTGCGGCGAGACCCTGCTGAACGTCATCAACGACATTCTTGATTTCTCTAAGATCGAGTCGGATAGTATGGAGCTGGAAGAGGAAGACTTCAACCTGCAAAGCACCATCGAGAATATACTCGACATTTTCGGTCCCCGCGCCGCCAAGAACAATATCGAGCTGCTCTACCAGGTGCAGCAGGACGTCCCTCAATACATCCGGGGAGACGACCATCGCCTCCGCCAGGTGCTGACCAACCTGGTGGGCAATGCGATGAAGTTTACACATCAAGGCGAGATATTCATCGGCGTCCGGCTGGTGGAGACCTCCCCCGCCGGCTGGCTGACCCTGAGCTTTGAGGTCCGCGATACAGGCATCGGCATCCCTTCCGAGAAATTAGAACGGCTGTTCAAGGCCTTCTCCCAGGTGGATTCCTCCACCACCCGCAAATATGGCGGCACCGGTCTCGGTCTGGCAATCTCCGAACAGCTGGTCCGGCTGATGGGCGGGACCATCAACGTCGTAAGCCAGCCTGGTGTCGGGAGCACGTTCGTCTTCACCATCCGCACTATTCCCGGCATCGACAAACACCCACAACTGAGCACCACAGGACTGTCGGAACACGCCGGCAAACGGATACTCATCGTCGACGACAACCTGACCAACCGGACTATTCTGAAAAGCCAGCTGGAACTTTGGAGCCTGCAACCCGTGCTGGCGGCATCAGGCGTTGAAGCGCTGAATCTTCTTTCAGAAGACAGCCGGTACGACCTCGTTCTGACGGACATGCAAATGCCGTATATGGACGGCATCCGGCTCTCGCGGTCTATCCGTGAGCGATACCCGCAACTACCCATCATCCTGCTGAGCTCAGTAGGCGACGAATACAAAAAGAACCATTCCGACCTGTTCAGCGCCATCATGACCAAGCCTATCAAACAACAGGCGATGTACAAACACATCCTCTCCGGTCTGCAAAACAGAGGACTCGCCAGCTCGGACGGCAGGCTCACCCAACAGTTATTAAATGAGGAAATGGCGATGACCTTTCCGCTGAATATCCTGATCGCCGAAGACAACGAGATCAACCAGCAGGTCATCCTTCATATCCTCAACCGGCTGGGGTACGCCCCCATTATAGTAGCCGACGGCAGACAGACGGTAGAGGCCGTTATCCGCACGGCATATGATATCGTTCTGATGGACCTCCAGATGCCCGAGATGGACGGACTGGAAGCCACACGCCATATCCGTCGCCTCAAGCTGCCCGAACAACCCGTGATCATTGCCCTCACGGCAAACACCATGCAGGGCGACGAAGAGGAATGCTTACGGGCAGGCATGAACGACTATATCGGCAAGCCGGTCAAGCTGGAAGAGCTGCTCGGCAAGCTCCGGAAATGGGCGCTCCACCGCCGCAGGTCCTAGATCCTGATATCAACCATCTTTTTCTTCGGCGGAAAGCATTTGGTGTTGTCACAAACCTGGTAATAAATACCGCAGCGGAGCGTAGCTCCCGGCTTCACCTTTGCGCAATCCACGGCCACCGAGAACCTTACTTTTCCCTCATATACAAAGACGCCTTCAGTACCTTCCAACGGCAATCCCGCAGAGCTCTGCCACTGTTGGTCGGATACCGCGCCCTCCGGCAGGTCGAGCAGCATCTCCGTCTGAATGAACGGATTGTCCTTCGACACATAGGCATAGATATGCCAGCCTTTCAAAATATCCGCGTCCACGACCAGCCGCCCGTTCTCGAGCTTCGCCGATACCGCCACAGGATCGGCCGACGTCGCCGCCGAAGCAGCGCCATCCGTCGCCGCCCCGGTATTCACTATAAACTTAAAGCCTCCGGACTCGGTATAGAACAGCTTTTCCTTATTCTGCGTCAGCCATCCCCTCCACTCGGGCGCGGTCGCAAACCGCTCCATCGTATACCGTCGCAATACCCGCATAGCCATCGCCGTGTCCTTCCCTTTTTCCAACAGCGCAATGCATTTCTCCAAGATATCCACCTTCCTGTTCGAGATACCCAGCCGCTGCGCATCCGCATCCAGCTGCAGGGAATAGGCATCCGAAGGATAGTAGTACTCATAGTTATCCCGGTAATACTTATGATATTTCGCGGTATTGGTCCCGTACCTGGCAAACAGCTGTTGCCCCGCAAACCCCTTGATATAGTCTTCTAACGACTCTACCGCATCCGTCATCGGCATCTTCAAAAACATTTCATTACTACGGCCGATATCCTGACCCGCAGCCTTCCGGGCGCGCAGGGAGTCCTGCATCCGCCGCAGTCTTGCGTTGCCCTCCTTCCGGGAAGCGATCGCCTTCTGGTAGACAGCCTCGTCGATCCGGTAGATCTTCTCATCGATACCCTCTCTCGTCTCGATCTGTACCTTCTTCATCAACGGCCGCTGGTGATCGAACTTCCGGATATAACAGACCGCATTGACGAATACCTTGCAGGCCTCATCGGTCATATACTCCGGCGATCCGGAAAATCCCCACATAAAATAGTTGCCCTGCCGGCCCAGCGCCACGGCCTCTGCGTTCTTGAGACAAACACCACCCGAGATCGCTTCTGCATCGGGAGAGTCCTCAAAGCCCTCTCCGTGCGAGACCATTCCGATCAGGTAGGGCTCTCCGGTAGCATATCCGCGCGTGTTCACCCGCCACATGGGCATGGTCGCAGGAGTATGCTGCCCCTGCCAGCCATTGAAGAAAGAACCCGGCGTAGCGCGCTCGACAAGGGTCAACTTCACGGCATTGGGCTCGTGAAAGATGGGATGCGCAGTCTTGATATGCAGCGCATCGGCCTCCAGGCACTGACAATACCAGTCGAACTTTAGCCCGATGGGCAACCCTACATTCGGCGCCATCGCATGCATGAGGATAACCGGCCGGTCAAAATCCGCCGGCAGGCTCACCGGTCCGGCATCGATGATCGTCACGTCCACGGAATCAGACATCCGCGGGGAATAGTCGCGGACGTCGACCGCCGTCACAGCCATAAAATTCTTCCCGAGAAAGCCAAGCCAGTCATACATCCTAGTCCGGTATATGTTCGAATAGAGCGAATCCGTGGTCATATAGTACACCAGTTTCTCCGGCATAGGCTTCTCCGGACTATACCCGACATACAATACTTTCATCGGGACCACCGAGGACGAAACCCCGCCAAATATCTCCGCCAGCTTCTTATTTAAACCCTGTCCCCTAAGCTCAGTCGCCACGATCTTCCCCTGAGGATCCACCAGGAAACTGGCCGGAACCCCGCTAACGCCATACAGCTTGCCCGCCTCATTGTTCCATCCCTTCAGATCGGAGACCTGCAGCCAGGGCAGCCCATCCTTGATGATCGCGTCCTCCCACTTCTTCTTATTGTCGTCGAGCGATATAGAGATCACTTCAAAATTCTTGTCCTTATACAACTGATATTGCAGCTTCAGATTGGGATTCTCCGCCCGGCAGGGACTGCACCAGCTGGCCCAGAAATCTACCAGCACGTACTTTCCCCTCAGCTGGGACAGCAACACCGGCCTCCCCGAGGTATCCTGCTGGACAAAATCCGGAGCCATCGACCCGGGTACCACGGCCGTCAGCGCGCCTAATTTCTCTTCCAGCTTCTTTCCCGCAGGCATCTGCCGCAACCCCTCATCCAGGCTCGAAAGCACCGGCTTAATCCTTACAGCGCTTGCGGCATCCCGCGTCAGCTCGCCGAGCGCGATCACGCTGAAGTAGTCGTGCGGATGCGTCCTGGCAAACTCCAGCTCATGATCGGCCCGGGCCTGCACCCGCTGACGGAATCGCCCGTCCACCGCATGAAAGAACGCCGTGTCCTTCCGCTGCGCCTCAGTACCGCTGTTAAACTCAGCATTCGCCTGCCTGGTAATCGCCATGATGCTGCCGCCAATATACCTATTGAACGCATCATATGCATCGTTCACCGGCGACCCCGTAATGACCGCAGTAGCCAGCGAATCCTTCGAGCTGAGCCCTATCTTCTCAGCCCCGATATAAAAATAGATGGCGTCTCCGGTGTATATCGCCTTCTCCTTCCCATCCCCCTTTGGTGCAAAAGCCATCCTCACCGCTGCCGGCCCGTCCACCTTTCCGCTAAAAGAAAATTTCCCATCCACCAGCACCGCCGAATCGGAATGAGATACATCCCCTTCCATATGATCGAAGTAAATAATGGCCGGCGCATTGAAATGCCCGATCCGGCCATTTAGGGTGAAGGAGTGGGACGGAGTTTTGGCCTGCGCCATTGCCGGCAATTTCGCCAGCAATAGCACACAGGGCACTAACAGGAATAGTTTTTTCATAAATATTTTAATTTTAACGCACATATACGTCCATAGGTGAGCCGGGAATATTGTCGATACGACGAATGACGTCACCGTATTTGCCAGTGCTTACATCCAGGAACAGGACCGAGCCGTCCACCCCCGTCGTGAGCGTATTTCCGTCCGCCGAAGCCTTCAGCATCGTGATCGGCTTGCCTCCGAAATCGGTGGTCAGCGCCTTGAAGGACTGATTCAGCGGATTATATTCGTAGATGGTGGAACCGGAAGTAAAAAAGAAGATCTCCTTTGGCGAGCTGGCCCATTTCGTATCAGCCTTTATCAGGTCCTGGCGGGCAAAAGCACGTTTGTGTATCGGGTTGATCTGGATGATCCCCTGGAAGACTGCACCGAACTCATACTCATAGACCGAATCATTCGCCGCCTTGCCAAACATATAACAGTTGCCCGCATTGATCTGCTCAAAATCCAGCATGTCCAGTCCGATGTTCGTAGGATCAAAGGACGGAGCCGAAACAGTATCGATATAATTGGTTCCGATATAAGCCGGCAATCCAAAGTTCGTAAAGGCCACCACCTGCTTCTTATTGGCTTCATAACCCAGGAAATAAGGGAAGATCGGGTTAAAAATGGCCTGGGGAAAGAGCTGGTAGTTACCGGTTGCCGGCAGACCGAACTGGCCGTAAATATCCGAGAAATAAGCCGTCTGGGACGCACCGAGGTAGATCTGCCCGTTGAGCACTCCTTCCAGCGTACCCGTCGAAGGGTTATTGAGGAGCCGGCCGGCAACGATACTCGCAGGGGTGGTAAAGAAATTTTGCTTCAGCGTCTTGATCTTGAGCAGCGTGTTCGGATTGATCTGTACACCCGGATCGTCGCCCTGGGAGGAGACGATCCAGTAGTTGAAAAGTGCCCCGTTATTGAGGTATATATTGTACATCGGGATCAGCTGCTGCGCATTGGCAGGCAGATCCGTTCCATTGAGCGTCTTATAGATACGCAGCTGCATGCTGCTGTCGGGAAGGACAAAGGACAGCTGGGAAACGCCGTTCTCCTGGCTCAGAACCAACGTACCCTTTCCATAGATGGTGCTGCCCTGAACAATAAATGCATAAAAATATTTCTCCCCGTTGGCACTGTCCGTCACCGTCAGCTTGCCATTATAGCGGCCAGCAGGCAGCGTAAAGACCATCTTCAGCTGCGCCCCGGAAGAGACGATCGGGGGAGTAAGTATTCCCGTCTGGACCTGCCACGAAAAGCCCAGCACATGCGACTTATCGGAGATGGTCACTTTCGGGTCGATAACCAGCGTATCACCCAAAATGGCGTGGTAGACGGTGTCTAGCTTGACTACCGGCATGGGCGGAACATGATACGAATAGTTGCCGTTATCCTTGTTACAGGAGCTCACAGACAGGCCAATACCCGCCATGATCAATATATATAAAAAGAGACGTTGCATAATTGATAGCTTTTAGTTGGGTGTAACATATCCTCCGATCGCCTGAACAAAATAATACCTGTTGGCAGAAGTATCGAAGATGACCTGTATCCTGTTGGAAGGAGTGGCGCTATTGTAAAAATAAAAGGTGCCATCTCCGTTCGGCTGCAATACATATCCGCGACCGGGATTCTGAGCTATCCAGCCCACCGGGTCGTTGATCAGATTGTTCATCAGCCCTATATAATAGAGGGACTGCGGAGCGAACAGGCCATAAGTGGCGGGATCGTTGGCCAGTTGGGTGACGCCATTTGTGGCGATGATAAATAGCTCAAATTTCTCGTCGGAGTAATTGGTCATCCACCGGTCCCACCAGTCCGGCTTTTCCAGCTTGTTGGAGATGGTGACCTTGGCGCTGATAATATCCGGGATTTGTACTGCCAGGTCGGGTGTCCCCACCAGCCGCAGGTTCAGCGAGACGGAATGCCTGGTCAGCAGGGTGTCATTGTTGAGCAGCACGATAGGCAGCCAGGCAGTTCCGCTATCCGGCGGAATAGCATAGGAGGTCTGCAGCGCCTGATAGTCCAGACCGGCGACAGCGGTAGTCCCGCTGTCCACCACCGCGACTTTGTAAGACAGCCCTTTGGGGGCCCGGTTGCCTGATATCCTGATAGGCAGATAAATGGTGTCTGAAAGCAAACCCGGCGTATATGCAAAAGTATAGGTCACGCTGTCGTTGCCGTTATAAAAATTGAAATAGACATTGTTCTGCGCCTGCTGATACAGCTGCAGTCCCTCTTTATGGCAGCTGGCCAGCGCCGCAATAAGTAACAGCGCTCCCAGTACAGTTTTGATGGTATTCATATCAAATCTCTTTTATTCATTGAATCAAATTCATTCATCGTCCTCCGAATGCGATCTCATTGATCGGCAGCGGCAATATAAAAATCTTGTTGGTCGGCGCGTTGACAATACCGGTCGGCCCAACAATACCCCTGTTAAGGCGCTTGTACATATAGAATATCTGCCCTTCCCCGACAAATTCCTTTCTCGCCTCTTTGACCAGCGCCGTCATAAAGTCGGCAGATGAGCTGACTTGCAGGGGATCGACGTTACGCGCGGCGCGCACCGTATCGACATAGCTGACCGCCTTTAGCGGATCGCTGTCATAGGTGGCTTCGGCAGCTATATAGTACATCTCGCTAAGCCGGAGGGCCGGAGCAACCAGCGAATCCAGGTTGCTGTTAGGGTCCCGGGTGTATTTCGCAAAGTACAGGTCGACGTCAGGTGTAAACCATTGTTTAAAGCGCAGGTCACTAGCCCCTACCCCTGCCGTCTCATATATCAGGTTGCCCATATCCGTGGTCATATGCAGTGAGTTCCCCCTTGCGCCGAATTGCCTGTTCAACGTATCTTTCAGCGCTGGAATAGACCACGAAAATATCAGCTCTTTGTACAGCAGTCGGTCCTTTTTCGTAGGATCGGGGTTGATAAAATCGGACTGGCTGGTAAAGGGGAATTTCCTCGAGTTGATGACCTCCAGCGCATTGCTCAACGCATTTGCCTTGTCCCCCATATACAAGTAAACCCTCGCCAGCTCTCCGCACACAGCATAATAGTTCAGCCGGGTTCTGCGGCGCTGTAGGAAGAGATCGGGCGACCTTGTTTCCGAGCTCGTATCGCTGGCGTAGCTCACCGTATAGGATGCGTTGAGAATTGGATCCGCCGTTTTGAGAAGGGCTTTGGCGTCATTCAGATCCTTAAGGGTCCGCCTGATCACGTCTGCGACCGTAGACGTTGGAGTCACCTTATTGGAAAAAGTCGTGACATAGGGAATAGCCGCGGTACCGGCGGCGGTAAGATAAGAGTGAGCGAAAAGCCGCAGCGCATCAAAATGCATATAAGCCCTCAGGGCCAGGGCCTCGCCCTTTATCAGTGAATATTCGGCGGCAGGCAGCACCTTGCCGCTATCGACGTGTTGCAGCAGCAGATTGTCATTGGCGATCGCGTTGTAGAGACCGCTCCAGATGCCGTCCTTCCGGTTGATGAAATTCTGGTCCTGGTAATTATATAATATCGACTGCAGATAGTTCAGAAAGTAGTCGGCGTTAGGAGCGACCGTCCAGTCCTGGGCCAGCACGTCAGGCAAGCCCATGGTCATTTCCTTGCCATATAGATCGCCTTGGCTGCAGCGGGTATACACACCATTCAACGCCTGTTCAAAACCCTCGGGGGTGCTGAACAGCTGATCGGCTGCTACCTGGGATAGCGGCTTGACGTCAAGATATTTCTTGCAGGAGCTGATAAGCAGCATCACCGGCAACAGGTATATAATTAATCTCTTCATGAGTAGTCAGTTTAAAAGCTTGTTTGAATGGAAAAGGTGAAGCTCCGTGCATAGGGATAGTCAATGCCCCGCTCTATCTTCTCGGTCGACCAGAAAAACACTTCATTCGCGGTCAGGGATATCCGTAGGTTCTTCATCGCCATGCGTGAATAGACGCGCTTGCTGAAATCATACGAGAGGTATACCGAGCTCAGGTCCAGCGTGCTCAGATTCTGTATGAACCGGCTCGTAGGATAGGTCACCGAAAGGTCGGAGATGCCCTTGAACTGGGCGTGATCACCCGGATGTTTCCAGCGATCGGACAAGGCGCGGCTATCGACATTATACCGGGGATTGGCATCATCGACACGGTCGGCAAGCGTCTGGTTATAGTCCTTGCCCCCGATGGTCGTAATGAAGGTCGTATTGAACTGAAAACCTTTATAAGACAGGGCGGTGCCAAACGATCCCTGGACCTTTGGAGTCGGGTCTGCCAGCGGAGCAATGTCGTTGACATCGTAGGTGTAGCTGTGTGTACCGTTCTTCTTTACAAAGATCTCCTTTCCGTTCTCCGGATCGATGCCCAGCGAGCGGACAGCATATATCTCGTTGACCGCTTGTCCTTCCTGGTAATGCAGCAAGGGAGTGGTCCTCAGGGACGAATCCTTCTGCTGCGCCTGGTTGGCCTTGTCATTATAGGAGGTCAGGGAATTGGAGATCTTTTTAATAACATTGGTATTGTGTACCAGGTTGGCGAACACGCTGACGTTCCAATCCCTGTTGTGATAGGCGGTCACCTTGAAATTCAGCTCCCATCCTTTATTGGCCATATCGCCAAGGTTGTCCGTATAGGAAGAGAATCCGGCGGAAGGCGGCAGCTGGATATCTGCCAGCATACCCTTCGTCAGCTTGTAATAGTAACGGGGCGAGATGATGATCCGGTCCTTAAAAAGGCCAAGGTCCATACCGGCGTCATAGTCGTGGGTCTGCTGCCATTTCAGGTTCTCGTTGCCATAATTGTTCGTGACGGCACCTACACCGGTCGTATACCAGTTGGTCGAATAATAGTTGTAAGTCGTTTGTGCCATATAGGGCGGGAAGGAGACGGACCCCGTAAGACCCGTGCCGGCCCGTAGCCTCAGCTGGCTGATCACCGGATTACGAAAGAAGTCCTCTTTATGAACATTCCAGCCGATACCCGCTGCCCAGGAAGGCGCCACCCGGTTGTTCTCGCCGAAGAGTGAAGATCCATCGGCGCGGACGGAAAGGTCCAGCAGGTATTTGTTCAGCCATGAGTAGTTGACGTTCAAAAAGCTGCCGATCAGCCTCTGCTGGGAATAATCCCCAACCGGCGTATGCCCCGGATAATAGCTCGCCGCAAAGCCAATATTGGAGAACTGGTCGCTGGCAAACCCCACCGCTTCGAAAGACTTGAAATCCGTCGAATAGGTACGGGCATTGGCGCCCAGCGCGACGTTGAAGAATTGAGATCCTAACTGTTGGTTGTAGTTCAGGGTCATGCTGCCGTCGAATGTATTCTCCGTTTTCGCAGCGTAGTAATAATATCCTTTTTGATTGGCGTAGTTGGGGGGATAGAAATAGAACTGGTTGCTCAGCGGAGAAACAAAATAGTCCCACGTCGAATTCTTTCGGTCATAGCTGATCACGCTCCGCAGCCGCAGACCACGGGCGATGTTCCACTCCGCTGAGAAATTATCGGTGAATTCCAGGTACGCGGATTTATTAATGCTGCCAAGCGTAGACTCGAACATCGGGTTCAGGACCTGGGTATACTGGTATTGATTGCCGCTCAGACCCCTGTCCTGGATCCAGGTATCGACGCTCTGAACGATATGCCCAAGGCTGTCTGTCTTGGGATAATAAGGATTCATCCGAACGTAGTCGGCAAAACTGCCATAGGGCGATTCCTTCGAATTGACCTGCTGAACAGACAGCACATTCTTAAAGATGAATTTCGAGGTCGGGCTATACGAAAGATCGACCGCTAGCCCATAGCGGTCACGGCCCGAGCCCTTCATGACGCCGGGCGCCGTCTGGTATTGCAGGTCAATGCCATAGCGCACCTGTGGTGTACCGCCTTCCACAAACATGGAATGCTTTTGTCCGAAGCCGTTCTGCAATGGCTGTGCCAGCCAGTCCGTGTTGACCCCGCTGATCACCGCCAGTTTCTTTTGATAATAGGCCTGGTCCAGCTGGTCCTGGTTCTGAAGACTATTGGACGCTGTATAAAGGCCCGCCAGACTCTCGTACTGAAGTTTCTGGCTGGCATTCAGCACATGATAGGCCGACAGGTCCGGGGCAGAAGGGGTCAGCTCGTAGTTATAATAGACCGACAGCTTGCCTTCCTTTGGCGCCTTGGTAATAATGACCATAACGCCATTGGCCGCTCGCGAGCCATAGACGGCGGTTGCGGCGGCGTCCTTTAATAGGGTAATGGATTGGATGCGGTTGACATCGAGGTCATACACTTTTTCGAGGCTTACTTCGTATCCGTCCAGGATAAAAGTCGGCAGATTGACATTGCTCGAAAGGTCAGTCCGGGAAAGTACTGCGCTGCTGCTCGTCGGCAGGGCCGTCGATCCGCGAACATTGATGCTGGGCAGCTGATTGGGGTTCGAGCCAGCTAAGTTATTTGTAGCAATATTAAAGGAAGGATCGAAGGCCTGAAGGCTTTGCAGGACATTGTTCGGGTTGACCTTCTTCAGCTCTTCACCGCTGACCGTGACCGCAGTTCCGGTAAAGCTCTCCTTATTGATCATCTGGTAGCCGGTGACCACCATATTCGACATGGACTCCTTGGCACCTTCTGTCAGCTGCACCGCAAGGGGCTGGCCGTCCGCTTTTACCTTTAATTCCTGGGGGATATAGCCGACATAGCTGATGACGAGCGTCGATCCCTTCGCTACAAGTATCCTGAACAGACCGTCCTTGTCGGTAGAAGTCCCAACTCCGACCCCGTGACGGCCTTTCACGGAAACGCTGGCAGCCGCCAATGGCTTGCCCGATCTGTCTGTGATCCTGCCGCTGACGACGACTTCCGGCACCGAGTCTGCAATAGGCGGAACAGGCGTTATTACCGAGGCTGCTTGTCGCGGGCTGACCACGATCGTCTTGTTGACGATATTGTAGTTCAGCGGCTGGTCCCTGAAACATTTCTCCAGCACCAGAGGCAGCTCTTCATCCTTTGCCTCGATAGTGACGGGACGGGAATTGTCCAGCAGCCCGGCCTTGTAAAAGAACACATAGCCCGTCTGCTGTTTGATCTCTTTAAAAATTTTTTTGAGTGAGGCCCCCTGTTCATGAAGGGTGACCTTTTGCGCCAGTCCGGTCGCGGAGACCTGGAGGCAGGCAATTGCTAATAATAGAGCAGCTAGTCTCATAACCATATGATCCTGATCATTGTTAGTTTTGATTAAAAAAACGTCCTTTCCTATAGCAGCATTTGCGGGTCCCTTCCGGCCGGTCAGGGTTCCGACTATGGAGTAACCGTCACTTTGTTGTTGTCAACCCTAAAGTGAACATTACTGAGTTGCAGTATCCTAAGTACTTCCGTTAAATTGTTGTTGCGCGTTATCTCTCCGTCGAACTTCTCGTCGGGGATCCTCCCTTCAAAGACAACATCCACATTGTACCAGCGGGCAAGCTGCCGCATCACTTCCTGGATATCGGTATGTTCGAAATGGAAAAGACCATTCTTCCAGGCGATCGCAGCTTCCGTGTCGGCGTGCGGGTTCATCCGGATATTCCCGTCGGCCTGTTGCGTCCCCTGTTGACCCGGGCGCAGCAACGTAGCCACGCCTTTGGTGCTGAGCCGGACACTGCCTTCCAGCAGGGTCGTGATAATGGCACTCTCATCGTTATACGCCTTCACGTTGAAATTTGTCCCCAGCACCTCCACTTCCTGTTCGCCTATCGGAGCATTTATAATAACCTTAAAGGGCATAGCAGCGTTTTGGACGATCTCGAAATAGGCTTCCCCCGTAATCTTAACCGTCCTCTCCTTTCCGCTAAATAAGGTAGGATAGGTAATAGAGGAGGCCGCATTGAGCCATACCTCGCTGCCATCCGGCAATATCAGCCGGTATTGTCCTCCGCGGGGGGTCGTCAGCGTGTTAAAGACTGCTGCCGCGGACTTTGTATCCAATGTTTTATAAGCAAGCTGACCGCTTTTCAGTTTGGTAATGCTGGAATTGCCCTGCTGTGCGAGCACGCCGTCATGCGCGCTGTCGAGGGTGATGGTAGATCCATCGGATAAGGTAAGAAGAGCGACATTGCCGCCAGGGACATGATCATGCCGTATCGTTGCCGTGCCAGATTGCGGTTTTTCTTTAGCGTCCGGGCGCTGGAGCAACCACAACGCCGTCGCAGCGATCAACAGGGCAGCTGCGACACTCCACCAGCGACGGGACAGCGGCTTACGGCCGGCGGCCACCAGGCGTTCAGCCGCTGTATCCGCTGTCACAAGAGACAGCGGTCCGTCTATAGTTTCCGCCATTATCTCCTGCAGGATAGCCTGCCAGCGGGATTCACTATGCTCCGGAAGGGGCTCAGTTTGCCGCAGCAGGTCAACCAGCCGGTCTCGGGCGATCGTTTCATGGGACCGATCGTTTAGCAAAAATTTTAGCTCATCGAGTTCGTCGGCGCTCGCCGTCTCGTCGATGTATCGATCCAATAAATAATAAAGTCGGTCCTGATCAGGCATTCGATGGCTTGTATTTGATGAGACGACGCAAAAGCGCACTTAGACTAGTGGTAGATAAAATATTTTTTTGTCACACGGGTGGTCCACTTTACCACGCGGCAATCTCCTACCCCCCACCCGTGGCGATCCATATCTGCGCGCAGGCCAATAAAATAGCCGGCAGCTGGTCTTGTTGTTCCAGCCACTCCCGCATAGATTGCAGCGCTTTAACCAGGTGATTACGAACGGTATTCGCCGATATCCCCATCTGCCCGGCAATTTCCTCATAGTTAAGTCCCTGTTGCCGGCTTAGCAGATAGACCATCTTTTGTTGCGGGGGCAGCAGATCGATGGCCTGCTGTACAAGAGCTTCCTTGTCCTTTAACAGCAGGGATTCTTCTGTATCGTTGTGTGTGGGAGGCGTCGCGGCGGACAACCGCTGTAGTATCCGGGTCTCATTCAGACGCTTCTTTATCTGGTCGAGCGTATGCCGCGCGGCGATCGTAAATATATAGGCCTCAGGTTGATCTATCGAGACCAGCCTCTCCCGGTGCCGCCATAGCTTGATAAATATTTCGTGGGTGATCTCTTCGGCCTGAGTGCCCGTTTTTATCATCTTCAGTACGAAGGGATAAATGCGCCGGTCATAACGACGAAAGATCTCTGCGAATGCAGCTTCATCACTTCCTGCGATCAAACGAAAAAGTTCGTGATCTGTATATTGAACACGGCCGGACAAATAGAGAATGCTTTAACAAAGCGTTAAAGATACGATGAATTACAAAAATTTTTCAGTAACTTTATTCTTCAACCCTATTGTTCACTAAAAAAAAGGAGGTATTCATGTTATCTACAGATAAATCATGGAAACCTTCGGTTAATTTTGCTTAACCGGGTTACTCCAAAAAATAATCTGCTGACATTGGTCAGGAAGAGGCTACTCTACGGAGCTAGCCTCTTTTATTTTATCTACCCGCAGTTGGCTCCCCCCGCGAACTACTCCCTATCCTATCTTAATCGAACGATTTCTCCATTTCTCCCAAACTCCCGCGAACTAATCCTTCAGATATTTGTATACATTTTCCCTGTATTTCTCAAAATCCTCCAGGCTGGAAAATTCATCAACCTTCCAGGACGACCCATCCCGCTGATCGCGCATCAACGCCACTGTCCCGCCCCCGACCAGCACCCGCTTCGCGCGCTGGAACACCTCATTGAGCGAAGAGATATCGTTGATCATCTGCCATTCCTCCACCTTTCCCACATTGATTACATAGTCTTCCATAACTGCTAATTACCGGTAAAAATAAGTCAGAATTTCGACACTCTGTTTCATACATAATGTGGAACTTTGATACAAAATAGCAACGATGAAATATAGAACACTGGGAAATACAGCAGCTGAATTGTCCGCTATTGGTCTCGGCTGCATGAGCATGAACCACGCCTATGGTCAGCCCGATGATACCGAATCCATCGCAACGCTTGAAAAGGCCATCGAGCTGGGCATTAATTTTTGGGATACGGCCGACGTATACGCGAACGGGAAGAATGAAGAGCTGGTGTCAAAAGTCCTTCAGCCTAACCGGAAAAAGATATTCATCGCCACCAAGTTTGGTTTCCGTGCGGACGCCTCGGGCAGGCTTTCCACATTTGATGCTTCACCGGCCTATATGAAACAGGCCGTGGAGGCCAGCCTTCGCCGGCTACGCACAGACGTGATCGATCTCTACTACGCTCACCGCATCGACCCCAACGTGCCGGTAGAAGAAATGGTCGGCGCCATGGCCGACCTGGTAAAAGACGGCAAGGTCCGCTATCTCGGTCTGTCGGAAGCATCGGCCGCCACCCTGCGCCGCGCGCACGCCGTACATCCCATCAGTGCCCTGCAGAGCGAATACTCTGTACTGACAAGGGACGTGGAAGATGACGTCCTTCCCGTTTGTCGCGAGCTGAAAATATCCTTTGTCCCCTTCAGCCCGCTGTCCCGCGGTCTGATGACAAATACCCTGGAAATGGACAAATTAGGCGAGAACGATTTTCGGCGCGCCCTGCCCCGCTATCAGGGAGAACACGCCGAAAACAATAGACAGCTTTCCGCCGCCTTCGCCGACCTGGCTGTCGCCAAGGGCTGCAGTCCCGCACAGCTGGCCCTCGCCTGGGTACTCGCTCAGGGCGATTATATCATCCCGATACCCGGCACCAAACGGAGGAAATACCTCATCGACAACGCGGGTTCGGTCGATGTAGATCTCTCGCCTGCCGACCTGCAGGAGATAGACGCCGTTATAGCCAGATACCCGAATATCGGCGACCGTTATAACGAGGCCAACTATAAATTTTTGGAAAAAGACTAATGCTCCGGCGGGGCCGGCCCGATACCCCCATTCCCGGCGATCCGCAAGCCACCTTTCCGGCCGCCAAAACTGCCGGTCGGCCCCGCGAGCCTCATGCCCCTATTGGTTAAAATTTGGCTGAAACCGGGTAAAAACCATGCGGCACATCATTGTGTAATCGTTGAAATTGGGTCTACAACTTTTCCATGTGAGATATTTATTTCTGCTGCTTTTTGCATTATCTGCCGGTACAGTTTCTGCCCAGCCGATCACTACGGCCGGCGAACCCGCGCAACTGGAGATCAGACAGGCCGGCGAACACAGCATCCGCATCGTGCTGAAGCCTCAATCCTTCAAAGAAGCTCTACCCTACAGTCCTGCGCTGGTCGAAAGAGCATATCCCGCTCCCGCTATTGTGCTCAAAAGTCTGACATCATCGGTTCAACGGCAGGTAGGGACCCTGATGGTAGAAGTAAGTCCCTCCCCTCTCACTGTCAAAGTCACTACCCTTAGCGGAGCGCCTATACAACAATTGACCTTCAACTCCGACAATACGTTAACATTCGCGCTGAGCGACGCTCCCGTCTTAGGCATGGGAGAAGGCGGGCATAAAGCCGTGCCAGGTATTCCCTGGCGCACGGCTCCCATTGAATTTGACCGGCGGGGAAGACTCCAGGATATGCAACCCCGTTGGCAAGGTGATTCCTATGGTTCCCGCAATCCCGTTGCGCTCATGATCGGCACCGATGGCTGGGCCCTTTTTGTCGCCACGCCCTGGGGCCAGGTCGACCTGCGCGCGGCCGACCATGGGGTTTACCTGCCCTGGCAGCCGACGTCAACCGATACGGTCCAGCAGAACGAGCACAACCAGCAGCAGGCAATGGCCAAGGGACTGCCTCCGGCTCGGTCGGTAGTCGCCGGCCTCTATGACTGCATCGTATTCGACGCCCACCAGCCTGCCGCCTTTATGAAGGATCTGTCTGTGCTGACGGGTCCCGCCGTTATCCCTCCAAAATGGGCCCTGGGCTATATGCAGTCCCATCGCACCATCAAGGATGAGAGCTATATTCTCGGCATCGTAGATAGTTTCCGGTCAAAAAAGATCCCGGTGGACGCGGTCATCTATTTGGGTACCGGTTTCACGCCACAGGGATGGAATACCAAACAGCCTTCTTTCGACTTCAACCCCGCCGTATTCCATCGCGAACCGGCTGCGGTCCTGGCCGATTTCCACGCCCGGCACGTCAAGGTCGTGCTGCACATGGTGCCGTTCGACAGGGACAAGCTTCCCTATCTGGACACCACGCACATGAAAAATTATTGGCAGCTACACGTCCCTGTTATGAATGCCGGCGCCGACGCCTTCTGGCCCGACGAGGGGGACTGGTTCAATTTGTACGAGCGGGTCACGCGTCACCGGATGTACTATGAGGGTCCGCTGTATACCTATCCCAATATCCGGCCCTGGAGCCTTCACCGCAACGGCTACCTCGGCGTTGCCCGCTGGGGCGGCTGGGTCTGGTCAGGGGATACCGAGTCCTCATGGAAAACGCTGGAGGGGCAGATAGCCGTCGGCATCAACCATTCGCTGAGCCTCGGGCCATATTGGGGATCCGATATCGGCGGTTTCTACCCCAGCATGGAGAAGACCGGCGAGCTCTTCGCGCGATGGTTCCAGTTTGGAGCCTTCTGTCCATCCTTCCGTACACACGGCCGAACGACCAACACCATCCTCCCCTGGGGCTGGAACATGGGCGACCGCGGTGACCTCGAGACAAGGGCAGGCACCGACAGCGAAGCCATCCGTCGCAACGTCCTTCCCTCCGAGATGCACAACCCTGCGATCGAACCCATCATCAAAAAATACGACGAGCTGCGCTACCAGCTGCTGCCCTACACCTACACCCTGGCCTGGGAAGCCCGCCAGTCCGGCCTTCCACTGATGCGCGCGCTCTGGCTCTACTACCCGCAGGACACCACAGCCCGCGCCATGGGCAGCGAATACCTGTGGGGCCGCGACCTGCTGGTCGCCCCCGTTTATAAAAAAGGCGTCACTACCTGGGACGTGTACCTCCCCGGCGGGCAGTGGTACGACTTTTGGGACAATGGCTCGCCGATCACTGGCGGCGCCTCCAACCACTCCTCCATCACCGGAACCATCCATCCCACCAATGGCACCATCCACCCCATCACTGGCGACACCACCCTCCACCGTCCCGTCGACCTGGCCACCATGCCGATCTACGTCCGCGCCGGCGCCATCATCCCCTTCGACCCCGTTCGCCAATATACCGCCGAACCCGTCACCACGCCAACCACCCTCCGCATCTACCCCGGCGCCGACGGCGACTTTACGCTATACGAAGACGACGGCATCAGCCTGAACTATCTCAAAGGAAAAGCCAGCTGGATCCACCTGGCATGGAAAGACAAGACCCGCACGCTGACCCTCAGCCCCGGCGCCCCGCCCGGCTCACTAAGCCAGCCAGTGCACCAAACTTTCCTGGTTCGACTGATGACAGGCGACGCCACAAAAACAGTGAAGTATGACGGAGCGGTGGTTAACGTCAAATTTTAAAAACCATCCCAAGGTTCGAAAAGGCCACTTCCAGTGATTCCGGGATGATCTACATATACTTCTCAATCGCCAAACAATTCACACCCTCAACCCTCTTATAGGAATCCGTCGTGTAGATCGTATCGATAGATTCGATCACCGGTCCCCGGCTGAAAATACCGTGACTGACGATCAGGTTTACCCTGGCAGCCCCTTTTTCGCGCAATACCTTAGCGGTCCCGGCAAAGGTGCCGCCGCCATCGCAGATATCGTCTACGATAAAACAGGTCTGACCGTGAAGGTCATCGGTCATCGCCTTGAAGTTGGTGAGCGCTCCCGTCTTTACGTCTCTTTCCTTCATGCACTCCACAACATTCTCGATGCCCAGGAACTGCGCCAGTTTGTGGATCTTCTTCATCGCTCCCCCATCGGGCGAAACCAGACAAACCGCTTCGCCAGAGTGCGTACAGGCATAGTCGCTGAGCGCGTCGGCGACAAAAGCGTGATTGGTGACGGCATAGGACCGGTCGATCAGCGCCGTCGACACCTCGGAGTGCGGGTCGAATATCCTGACCTTCTTAAAATTGGCCTGGTTGAGGATCGCAGCGACCACTTTCAGCGAAAAGGGCTCACCGTCGAGCATGACCCGGTCCATTCGCGCAGCCAGCAGGTAGGAAACATGCAGCTCGACGTGTTCGAAATCCAGATAGTCAAGCGTATTCTTTACCAGCAGCGCCATCAGGAGGTCGTTCGGGTTGTTGAGTCGCGTGAAAATGCGGAAGGGAGCCTCCTTGTCGATCGCCCCGGCCTTTTGCATATCCAGCTTGATATGCGGCTGCCCGTCGGGGAAGGTCATTGCCTTGAACGGTATAATGGCCTTGTCGGGATAAATAAGGTCAAGAGTATTCATCGATAGATGGTATTATTAATTTCTTCCAACCTCCCCCGGATAGAGGAGCTGAACGACGTCACTTTGTTTGAAGGTTTTGGTATCAATATCCAACGCCGATATCCGCCCCTGAAACGCTGCTCCCGTATCCACATTCCAGACATTGCATTTTTGCATGGGAACCTCGATATCGTAATTGGTAGTCGGAGTATGGCCGATAAAGATCTCCTTGTATCTCAAAAAGCGCTTGGGATAAAAGAAGCTATCCTTTGGGATCCGCGGATCCACAGACATCGCCATTTCCCACAGCGTCCGGTCCCAAAAGAAATTATCGGGATGGTGCTCCCTCTGCGGGCCGTGCATGCTGGAAAATCCGGCGTGGATGAACAGCCTGCCTTCTTCTTCATAATACAGCGGCATATGCTCAAAGAACGACAAATGCGCCTCTGCCTCCTTGTCGCTGATCCCGGCATAGCTCGCCACCGAAGCCTGTCCGCCGTGCAGAAGCCAGTCCACACTCGGTCCAAGGCCCTTCAGCCATTCTTCGCACCAGGCGTCATGATTTCCCTTGATAAAGATACAGGGACGGGTCCTCTCCAATTCCATCAGGTACTCGATCACCTGCCTCGACTCAGACCATCCATCCACATAGTCTCCCAAAAAGATCAGCCGGTCCTCCGGCTTGAGCCGCAGTCGATCGATCAATTGCAGTAATGCCTTCAGCCCGCCATGAATATCGCCAATTGCGTAAGTCTTTGCCATTTTATCTTAGTTTTTCCCTAACCTCCATCAATGCAAATCCCAATAGATTCTCTCCTTTCCACTTCGCCGGATTGCCCGCCGCGGGGTCATCCCCGCCCATACCGATCCCCCATATCCGATCCCTGGGGCTGGCCTCCACGAGAACTTTGTCTCCCGTAGCCAGCAGAAACTCCTTCATCGGTTCGTGCTGGGAGAACTTATGATAATTGCCCGCTACAACAAGCTCAAATTTATGTTTATCCCAAACCTCCGGGACAAAGTTCTTTATAAGCCGGCCCTCTTTTTTGGCGGCCGCCGGCGTATTTGCCCCCACGATCACCTTCAACGCCGCTTCGTCTCCGAACAGCTTGGCCTTGCCCGCCATCATCCAGTGCTCCGCCGTCGGATATACAAGGCCATCCACCTTAAATGGCGCCACCCACCATTGGCTCATGCAGCTTTTGGTCACGCTTCCATCACTAGCAGGCTGATGCCCCCAAAAAAAGAGGAATGGGATCACACCCGCGTCGGGATATTTCTGGGATAACCACATCCCGGCGATCACCGCGAAGCTTATATATTCTTTTTCACCCTCTCCCTTATCTCCGCCAGCGTCCAATCCATCTTCAACTTCCCGTCCTTAAACACCGTCTTCAGCTCGCCCTGCCCCTCTTCCTCCCAGGTACACTGGTCTTTCACCGCCAGCTTGCCGGAATTTGTGTCCTACTTTGTAACCATCTCTCAGTAAAATTGGCGAAGTTGTCATGCTAAGGGGAATATTAAATTGAAAATTATTTATCGGCTCTGGGCTTTTTAGATACGTAGCCCTTCGCCGCCAAATTGCTTATGTCGGCACTTCGGGCGACGGACCCAAGGACGGTTGGCCGTTTTAATTTTTTATTAAAAATGTACAGCTCGGGATGCCGGTTCTGCAGCCCCTCCCGCTTGGTGCCGGTCGGCAGGATATATTCCGAATCCAGTATCTTCCGCCGGAAATTGCGCCTATCCAGGCTCGTGTCCAGGATACACTCATACAGCTCGTGCAGCTCGGTCATCGTAAACTGCTCGTCCAACAGCTCGAAACCTACGGGGAAATACAATATCTTCGAACGGAGACGCTGCAACGCCAGCTTAAAGATCTGCTTGTGGTCAAAACCCAGCTGCGGCATTTTTCTGCAGTCCACCCACTCTACATCACCCGCCATAGTGCTCGCTACGATCTCCAGCTTGCGCGGGTTGACCAACGCATAATAAGCAACCGATATTGCCCGCCCACGCGGATCCCTGTCCGGGTCGTCAAAACTGTACAGCTGCTCCAGATAGAGCTTGTCCATCCCCAGCTTGGTCCTCAGGATACGCGAACAGGTATCCGAAAACCGTTCGTCCATCTGTAAAAAGGCGCCGGGCAGCGTCCAGCCCCCTTTAAAAGGCTCTTCGTTCCTTTTGAGCAGCAGGACCGAGAGCTCCCTGGCATTATACCCAAACACCACCAGGTCGATCGCGAGTGCCGGGTTCTTGAAGGAATGAAAGGATTTCATTTGATTGCGTTAATCTGACGCAAACCAACAACAAAATCCTCACATGTGCAAATTTTTTGTTCCCCACGCCCGCGTCCCTACCAAACACCATCAGCCGCCAACATCACCCGGGGCGGAGCCTCTCCACCACGAAAAACAACAGCGATATTTCGATCAAAATCCGGTGAAAAAGCGATATATCGTAATGCCGCCACCACAAAAAAGATATAACATATTCATAACCAACACCATCGACTATGGCACGCAATTGGGCTATACTATCCCGAAATAATTATCACCATGTCACTACAACCAACTGCAGCACAACCCGCCAGAAACGACCTCTTCACATCCGGCGAACCGGTCGGCCCATTTGGTGGTCATAAGGGGGAATACAAAGGATACACTGAACACAACGAGCGCAAAGAGAAAGACCTCTCATTTGAGATCCAGACCCTGGACTGGTACAGCAAGCACAAAACCCTGGACATGCCCCACCGGCACCAGCACGTCGAGATCGTCTGGGTCAGAGAGGGCGAAGGATCCCTGGACATCGACCTCCGACGGTATAAGATGGAGAGCAACACCCTTTACTGCATCGTCCCAGGTCAGCTCCACCAGTTGGAGGTCATAGCTGCGGAAGGCTTTATTATTTCTTTCCCAGAGGCACTGCTCAACTCCGGCACCGACGATTTTGAGCTGCTGTACCGATCGGGGCTGTTCCACCTGTTGGCGGACTCTCCCGGCGTTCATGTCGAACAGGAGGTAGCAGAAGAAATAGAGGAGATCGGCAAGCGGCTGCACCGCGAGCTGTACAATGGCTACCTGCTCCGGTCAGAGATCATTAAAAGATACATAAGCATTTTCCTCATCCACCTCGCCCGCCAGTTCGAAGGCTTGCTGCAGGTCTCCGTCCAGACCCGGAACATGAGCCTGGTGAAAAGCTTCATCTCGCTGATCGAAAAAAAGTACATGTCCTGGAAACTGGTCAAGGACTACGCCTGTGAGCTATCGGTAACACCCAACTACCTCAACGAGGTCGTCAAAAAGATATCTGGCCATCCCGCCGGCTACCACATCCGGCAGCGGATCGTCCTCGAAGCAAAAAGACAGGCCACTTCCCCCGGCACGAGCATGAAGGAGATCGCCTACCACCTGGGATTCGACGATATCGCCCATTTCAGCAAGTTCTTCAAGAGCGTGTGCGGGAAGAACTTCTCCGACTTCAGAAAAGAACGCTTCACACGCTGCGCCTGAAACCACCAATAAAACAGACGATATATGTTCACCAGAAAGGAAGAGACCATCATCATCCCGGCGTCCATTTTTATCGGACCGGCCAGGGCCCACATCACGCTGATGGAATACGGCGATTACGAATGCGAAACCGCGCTGCACAACGACCTTATCGTCAGGGAGGTGCTTCAGCATTATCCGGACGTGAACTTCAACTACAGGCATTTTCCGCAGACGAGGATCCACCAGAGAGCGCACAAAGCCGCAGAAGCCGCCATAGCCGCGGCACAACTGGGAAAGTTCGCCCAGATGCACGACATGATACTGCACAACCGGAAAAATCTGGGGGCCGCCAGCCTCGCGCTTTATGCACACGAACTGGGCATAGGAGGCATGAATTTTCTTAACTCCCTGGTCACAGGCAAGTATGGCCGCTATGTGCAGGACGACCTCGCCGGCGGAATGCGCCTGGGCGTGAAAGAGGCGCCCACATTCTTTGTCAACGGAAAACGGCTGGAAGGAAAGATCACCGTGCGCAACTTATCGGACAACATCGAAGCAGCTTATGACGCACTCCCGAAAAGAAAGGCATCATGATATATACAGCAGTTGCTATGATCCATACGTTGACTGGCGCTGAATAAGATAGTAGATTTGTAACATCAGACAAGCGGAAAAATTACATCGGCAGGCGATTACAACAGGCAGGGGTGTTTTAAGAGCGACCCGGCGCAATGCCGGGTCGCATTGTTTTTTAATGATGCCGGGTCATCACTTCCTCCAGCTCTTCCAGCGTCTTGCCCTTGGTCTCCTTTACTCCCAACAAAATAAAAAGAAATCCCAGGCCGCATATAAAAGCATAGATATAAAAAGTGCTATCCTTCAATTTTTCATATAACATCGGGAAGGTAAAAATCAATACAAAATACGCCAGCCACAGACTCAATACGGCAACAGAGGTCGCAGCGCCCCGCACCTTGTTCGGAAAGATCTCCGAGATCAGCACCCAGGTCACCGGTGCCAGCGACAAGGCATAGGTGCCGATAGCCATCAACAGGAAGAAAGAGACAGACGACGAGCTGCTCGCCAGCATACGGACCACAACAATATAAAGGATACAAAGCCCCCCCGCCCCCAACAGCATCAGCGGCTTGCGGCCAAGACGATCAACCAGCGCCATTGCCAGCAGGGTAAACACAAGATTCACCCCACCGATAAACACGGTCTGCAGCAGCTGCCCATCGCGGGGTATCCCGATGCTGCTGAAAATAATGGTCGTATAGTTGAACACGACATTGATGCCGCACAGTTGCTGGAAAACGGCCAGGCCGATCCCGATCAATACCGCCGGCAGCACCGCCCGCTGAAACACTGCCGCATAGTTCAGCCGGCCTCCACCGCCAAGCGATTTTTGAATGCTCGCCAGCGACTCAGCGGCAAAACCGACCCCTCCGATCTTCCCCAATACCTGCGCCGCGCCGGCGACATTACCCGCCTTCACCAGCCATCGCGGGCTCTCCGGTAGCCAAAGCGCCCCGATAAAGAACAGGGCCGAAGGGATAGTGCCCAGTCCGAACATCCATCGCCAGGCTTCGACGCCGTTATTTCGCAATCCGTAATTAACCAGATTCGTGATCAGAATACCCGTCACCACCGTCAGCTGGTTGATAGCAACCATGCGGCCCCGCAGAGGAGCAGGCGATACCTCAGCAATATACATGGGAGAAAGCATCGACGCCATGCCTACACCGACGCCCGCCATACAACGGGCCCCAATAAAAAAGTCACGACCTGGCGCAAGCGCCATCGCCAGCGACGACAGCCCAAACACTGCCGCCGACAGCAGTAGCCCCTTCCTGCGCCCATAGCGATCGGAAAGACTGCCCGCGATAAGACAGCCCAACGCCGCCCCCACGGCAAGACTCGCCGCTACCAAACCCTCCCACCACGTATCCAGCCCGAACTGGTCGCGCAGGAAAGGCAGCGCCCCTGAAATGACGGCAAAATCAAATCCGAACAGGTATCCGCCCAGGGCGGAGATAAAAGACAAACCTAAAATATAGGTACGGTTATAAGAGTTGTTTGGCATAGCAATCATTTGGTATTCATCTGAAATATTGTTGTCGTCCGATAGACCTCTCCAGGCCTCAGAATGGTATCCGGAAAAGAAGCCTGATTAGGGCTATCCGGAAACGCCTGGGTCTCCAGCGCGATGGCACCATGCCGGACATAGGGAACACCCTGCGATCCGACCACACTGCCATCCCACCAGTTCGCCGTGTAGAGCTGTATACCCGGCCGGTCCGTGAGTATCCGCAGCTGACGTCCAGAATCCGGATCATACAATTCGGCGGCGGGGCGCATCGCGGCGGGGCGCATCGCGTTTCCCCCATGCGCGTCACCTTCATCCAGAACATAATTATGGTCATAACCTCTGTCCTGCGACAGCTGACCGAGCCGGTCCCCGATCCTCCGCAAGGCCGTAAAGTCCAGCGGCCCTCCTTTCACAGCAAGCAGCCGGCCCGTGGGAAGATTCGCGCCATTCTTCTCGGTATAGCGACTGGCAAAGATCCGTAATAAATGATCGTCGACCACGGGGTTCTCAAACCCCGAGAGGTTAAAATAGGAATGATTGGTCAGGTTGATCGGCGTCGCGGCATCACTGACCGCCGAATAATCCACCCACAATCTCCCGGCCCCGTCCAACAGATAGCTCACCTGAATCCGAAGATTGCCCGGATAGCCTTCTTCGCCATCCGGGCTCATATATTCCAGCACGATACCCGAAGCATCGTCTCGCTCTATCCGGGATTGCAGCCTCCAAAGCTTTCGATGCAGACCTTCAAAACCTCCGTGCAGGTGGTTGCCGTCGTTGTTCACCGACAGCTGCACCACACGCCCGTCCAGCCGCAGACGGCCCTCTCCGATCCGGTTCGCATATCGTCCCACTATACATCCAAAATAGTATTCATTCTGCCAATACTGGTCCGGATGCCTGAACCCGGCCACAATATTCTTCACCCTCCCCACCCGATCAGGCATCTCCAAAAAAGATACGGTAGCACCAAGATCCAAAATCCCAACTCGAACAGAACCCCTGCTGAGCACGTATTGGCAAACCTCCGTCCTCAGCATGCCTGCTCCTGTTTTATAGCCTGCTGAAAGAAAGGCGCCATCTGCAAATAGACGGCCGCGCCCTGGTGATTCATATCCAGACGAAGCACCTCCCCGAGATAACGTCGGGCCCCATCCTCGTTGCCAAGGCCCAGATGCCCCAGTCCGACAAGATAGGTGCAATGTATACGATTGCGCCTGTTGATATCCTGATCGAAGACTAACATATCCGGCAAAGAAACGGCAAAATAGTCAATGGCTATAACGTCATTCATATGCGCCTCTCCAAATTGGATAAAGCTCGTAAAGATCCGGCGCGCAGCCGACTCCTCGCCCAGCTGAAACCAGGCCAGCGCCTGGTAGATGATCTTGTCAGGCTGCGGGTCATTGTAGTAGATCGCCTGCATGGGTTCGCTGACACCCACTGTCGCCGCACGAAAATTCTCCAACGCCTTCTCCCGCTGCCCAAGGCCCTCATATACGAGTCCCAGCAAATAATAGCGATCATTCTCCTGCGTACCATAGAGCTTCCCTTCTCCCAGGTTCTCCGGGTAGACTTCAGTGGCCATCAACAATTCCAGCGCCTCCTGCAGCCGTCCGGAGGCAATAGCCCGTTTCGCCAGCTCGTGATGACACAACAGATACTGACCCACGACCTTTCCTTCCCCGCCTTCCCATGGATGGAACTTCCGCAGAGCAAGCAGCTTCCGGGCCATCTCATACTCCCCTAGCTGATTGTAGATCATCACTCGTTCCAGATAGAGATCATCCCGCTGATCGACCAGCTGCGGGTATCGCTCCAGCAGCTGCAGCCGTTGCTCAAAAGGCCTTCCAATGATCTTATACAGCTGGTCCAGCTCCATCAGCACCCTGGCGTCCCCCGGATCGAGCGCAAATGCCTTTTCCAGAAAAGCAACCGCATCGTCCTTCCTTCCCAGCTTGTTGTAATAGGCCAGCGAAAGATTCCGGAATACGGTCGGGAACCGGTCATCCAGCCGGGCCGCTTCTTCCCAGCAGGTGATCGCATCGGCATACTGACGCTTGTCATACCAGAGATTACCCAGATAGTATCCTGCACGGGCGTCGGAAGGATTCAACCTCCGGGCGTCCTGCAATATCAATACCTCTTCAATTTTATTCGGAAAACAATATGCCGGGTCCTGACCCGACGCTGCCTTGTAAAATCCCAACGCCGCCGAAGCATGCCCCGCCAGGGACGCAAACCACCCCCTGTAATAACTAACCATCGGAGAAACGGCCGGACACTGCCCCAGCACCTTATCGGCCTCTTCATACAACCCCGCCTGCGCATAGTCCAGCGACAGCTCAAGATAATTGTTCAGCGACCCGCGCATCAGCGTAACAAACTCTTCCGTACCCAATTCAAACAGACAACCAAAATTAAAGGGATCGATCACCAGCGACTCCCGGATAAAGGCCTCAGCCGGCCGCCGCAGCTTCCGCAGCAGCGCCGCCTTCAGATGCCGCGCCACCGGGCTATGGTAGTTGCGTACCAGCGAACGCTCGACCAGTTCAAGCGCCTCCGGATAACGAGATTGTTCAGCCGCAATTCGCGCCAGCGCCAAAAAACCGCTGTGCTGCCAGGCATCATTCCAGGTTGCCTTGTAAAAAGCATCATAGGCTTCCGTCAGCCGTCCCTGCAATTTTAACGACCAGCCCAGGTTATAATACGGTTCCCCATCATAGGGATTCGGATTCCGCCGGGTAATGGACGCCACCGCCCGCCGGAAATAAGGCTCCGCCTTTTCGAACTGCCCGCGACGCAAAAGCAGCAGCCCCATCGCATTGTTGCAACGTATGTCTTCCGGGCTCCTGCGCAAACCTTCGGCATAGTAGTCGACAGGGTTAAAGGTGGCATGCCGGTATTGTTCCAGGTGAAGTCCGTTCAGATAAAGATCTTCCACCTGCGCTATATCGGCGGGCGCCAGCGCAGCCGTGGCCGGCGCCGGAATAGAAGGTCGCTCCGCAGACGGATCGCTGTCCTGCCAGGCGACAAGCACAAGACCCGAAGCATCCGTCACAACAACCGCCCAATCTCCGGCAGAACCTTTTTCCAAAGGCCGCCAATTTTCCTCAAATACCTGACGAGGAGATATATCCCGAACCCACTGGCAAACAACCTTCCCTTTATTCAGCAGTAACACCCGAGCGCCGGGATACACCGCCGTCGTATATACCTTCACGTGCACTATATCCCCTTCCCACTGCAAATTCAACATCGCCTCTTTCGTTGCATTCTTCACCTGTCCAACTGCCGTATAGGGCATAAAGTACTGCTCGAAGACCTTCTCCTCATTTGGCTGCAGCCAGGAAAAATCCGGCTGGTTATCGGTGAATACGCCGGTCATCAGCTCGATATAGGGACCATCCTCATCCGTCAGATTCCTGTCCCAGGCCTGCCCAAAATCGCCATTGCCCCAGGTCCACTGCTTCTTTCCCGGCGAAACATGGTGATTGGCGACGTGCAGCATTCCCGCCTGGGTGTCATGCTCATAACAGCCCATGAAATCATAACCTGACCGGATCGCCATATAGGAGGTCGGCACAGGGATATTCGCATAGCGGGAAATATCCGTGCCGGGAGCGTAATTGACTTTATAATACGTACCGGTAGCGATCGGAAAATCGGATACGTCCCTTTTCCCGTGATCAAAAACAGCATAGACGTCCGGCGGAAAAACGGACTGGTAGGCCTCGTTGACCTTTACTGCCGGATTCGCCCACCAGAGAAAGGTCTGGGGAAACGGCGTCCGGTTGAATACCCTCCCTTTGATCTCAAGATAGGCTTTGTCAGGATATAGCGTAAAACCCGCCATCCCCTTCGTCCTGAACATCGCTTCTATCTCGTTCACCCAGACCGTGACGCTGCCGTCGGGCAACTCCTCGATCGTATAGTCGACCGGGTTATAGGTGCTGGGACGGTGGTGCTGCGGCCAGTTGAACTCGATGCCACCCGAGATCCAGGGACCGGCCAGCCCTACCAGCGCAGGCTTGATGACCTGGTTGTAATAGATAAAATCCCGGCCACGCACCTTGTCATAGGCCCGCTGTATGCGCCCGCCCAGCTCAGGCAGGATCATGATCTTCAAATAGTCATTTTCGATAAACACGGCATTGTACAGCTGATCCGTCTTCTCATCTGAGATCGTCTCGATCACCGGGTGCGGATAGACGACGCCACTGCTGCCCTGGTAGACACGCTTCTCCAGGAACATAGGATTCTTCTCAGGCCGGCCGATAGGGTACGTCGGAATCGATATCTTCTCAGCCCATGCTTTTACTTCCATATTATGACAGGTTTTATAAATCAATAGCCCGGGTTCTGATCAGAAGCCGGAATATCCGGATTTTGCAATGTCTCCGCCAAAGGGATCGGATACAGCTGGTTAAAGGCCTGTATCGTCCCGCTCTGCCTGGTCCACCTATTCCTGGCCTTCACCAGGTTCACAAAATTACCGGTACGGATCAGATCGCTACGCCTCCAGCCTTCAAAACAAAGCTCGCGCATCCGTTCGTCAAGGATATTGGCCCGGAAGGCGTCCTGGCTCATCCCCGGATCCCAGCTCAACCCCGCGGGTATGGTGCCGCCAAAAGCCCTGGTCCGCACCGTACTGTTAATGAGATCGACGGCATCCGACGTCTTACCCAGCTCGTTCAGACACTCCGCGTACATCAACAGCACATCGGCATAGCGGATATAAAAGATATTCTTGCCCGAATACCAAAAGCTTAGGCTGCCATCGGTACGGGGATCTTCATATTTTTTGACGTGCGGATCCAGCTCGTCGCCTCCAAAACCCGTCCCCAGCGTGGGCGTAATACCCTGATAGACGAAGTTATAACGGACACTCTCTCCCTTCCGCAGATCTCCCGATTCCCACAGCCCTCCCGCTGATTTGTCGCTATAACTATATACTGTCGGCACCATCAGGTCGTAGCCGCCAAAATAACAGTTGGCGCCCACCGACGGAATATTCGCCACCGCACGCGAACCCATTTGCCACTGCGTCTGATTATTGTCCGGGTAGGTATTGTTGAACTGGTACTCGTAGATGGATTCGGCCGAATTGGGATGTTTTGCATCCCAAAGATCGGCATAGTTGGTCAGCAGCGAGTACTTTCCCGACTTTATGATCAGGTTTAGCGTATCGGCCGCCTTCTGAAAGTTACGGACAGTTGCCTCCGCAGGCGCGCTCATATAGACTTTCCCCAATAGTGCCAGCGCCGCATACTTCGTTACATGACTCTTATCGGTCTGGGTCTCCGGAAGGTACTTCACCGCATTCTCGAGGTCGTTGATGATAAAAGCATATACCTGGTCGAGGGGCTGCCGCTTGGTGCCCAGCTCGTTAAATCGCGCCGGGTCCGATATCGGTATCTTCCCCCAGTACTGTGTCAGCTCGAAATTGACACCCGCGCGGATAAAGCTCGCCTCACCCAGCAGCTCGGTCCTGGTGGCCTCATCCTCCTTATTGTTCTGCAGCGCGAAAATGGCCTGTGCAGCCGAGACGACTATCGGCCAACGCGACTGCCACTGCCCCGTCAGAGCATTGTTACGCGGAACCATAAATCCATCATAGCGATCCAGCGCCGCCTGGTCGGGATCGGTCATTACCTGGTACGCCCCCTGCTGCGCTTCATCGCTGCCCAGCTCAAACATAAATCCACCCCTGTCCTTTCGGACATTTCGCCAGTTGGTAAACAAGCCGGTTATCAAAGGTTTGATATTGTCCAGTTTGGCGAAAGCCTGCTCCTGCGTTAAAGCCGTCTTAGGCCGCTGATCAAGAAATTTCTTACAGGAAACCTGCGTCAGGACCGCCGTAAGGCTTGTCAATATAATGATGTTTCTGATTTTCATAAATTGATCGTTTTAAAGTGACAGGTTCAGTCCAACAGTTACCGACTTCGTATTCGGGAAGCCATCACCCGTTTCCGGGTCGTATCCCTTGTCCCGCGTGATCAGCCATAGGTTCGATCCCGTTACATAGATACGGGCATTGTCAAATACATTCTTGCGCACCGACTTCGGTATCGTATAGGACAGCGAAAGCACCGACATCCGGATAAAGGATGCATCCTGGATACCCAGATCGGTGTCTCCGATGCCAAAACGGGATCCGCCATGCAATGCCCTCGGTATATTCGTGTTCGTATGCGTCGGTGTCCATCGATTCAACATATCGACGGAAGCCGCGGATAGACCATCCGACTGCAGCCCACCCTCGTACAACGAGCTGATGCGCTTTAGCCCCGAAGAATAGTTGAAGAATACATTGACGCCAAATCCCTTGTAGCTGATATCCGTTCCGAATCCCCCATAGAAATCGGGATCTAACTTACCCACGACATAACGATCGTCGTCGTTGACTGTGCCATTCCCGTCCTTGTCCACCGGTACGATGTCACCCGGCTCTACCTGGTGGTTGAATACGATCTTCCTCAGCGCGGCCGTATCACTGTACTGCGCAATCTTCAGGAACTTCAGCGTGTAAATGGAATTAACGGGCTGTCCCAAAAAGTAATTTCCCGTCCGCTGTATGTCCACGCCGGTATAACCACCATAATTAAAAATATGCGGAAGACTGCCGCTGAGTCTCGTGACCCTGTTGCGGTCCCTCGAGATCATAAACTTAAAATTCCATTGCAGATCCTTTTGCCTGACGATCGCATAGTCCAGCGTAAACTCTATCCCTTTGTTCGTCAGGGCCCCGACATTGGCGACCTTATTGTTAAAGCCGGACGTCGGCGCAAGGCTTTCGTCGATCAGGAGGTTGTCATTCTTGATGTTGAAATAGTCCGCGGTCAGATTGAGCCGGTCGTTGAGCAGCCCGATTTCCGTCCCGACATTCACCTGCTTCTGCCTTTCCCACTGGAGATCGGGATTTCCCAGCCGGCCATCGCTGACATAGGTGACCGTGCCGTTTGTATAAGAGGGTCGGTAGAGCGAATAGGTCGAGTAGACCGGGATATTCTGGTTACCCGCAACCCCATAGCCCACCCGCCATTTCCAATGGCTGATGACGCTGAGCTTCGACATAAAATTCTCCCGGCTCATGTCCCAGGCGACCGCCAACGAAGGAAAGGCCCCCCACCGGTGACTGGGACCAAACTTGGAAGACCCGTCATACCGCAGCGTAGCCGTCGCATAGTACTTGCCCTTCCAGTTCCACTCCGCCCTTCCCATATAGGACATCAGCGTCGTAGTGACAAAATCCGAGGCCAATACGGTCCTGTCCTTATTCGTTACACCGCCAAGGTACATATAGCCGAAGTCGTCATTGGGAAAGCCGTAAGCCGTTATCTGGTTATAATTAGAGGTATTCTGCTGCATAGACGTCGCGACCAGGAAATTGAGGTGATGCTCGCCGAACGTCTTCGCATAGGTCGCCGAGTTATCCCACTGGATATTATAATTTTCCAGCTTGTACTGGGTCGCGTTCCCATGGTTGCTGTTCCGCTTGTCCTGACCGGTAGTGGTAGGAATATACGTATACTGCTGCTCGTTGGTGACATCAGCAGAGAAAGACGTGCGAATCGTCAGGTCCTTTATCGGCGTCACGCTGATATAATTGCTGGTCAGCAAACGGTTCAGGTACTGATTGTTTTTGATGTAGAGACTCCGCAACGGATTGTACTGGTCCTGGTTGTCGAGATCGCCCCATTTCAGCGTATACAGGCCCGCCGTATCGATCGGCAGCAACGGATTGGCGGCGACAGCCGTCGGAAAGATACTGGCATCCGCGACGTCGACGATGCTGTGCGTAAAGGTGGTGTATGTGCCTACCTTTAACCAGGACTTGACATTCTCGTCGATATTGACGCGAGCCCCCATCCTTTTATAGTCGGCGCCCCTGATCAGCCCTTTCTGGTCGGTGTAGTTGAGGCTCAGATAATAGGTACCCTTGTCCGTTCCTCCCGAGAAGTCCAGCGTATGATTCTGCGCCATTCCGCTCTGCGATACAGGCCCCAGCCAGTCGTACGACTTACCCGATTTGAAGGTCTGGTGTTCGTAGTCAGCGAATGCCAGGTTGGAAGTATCGCTGGTGATCCGGTTGAGGTAGGCCTGACGGTCCGCTCCCGGATTGTCGTCGATATATTGATTGGCAAACGCATCCGCACGAAGCCCATATATCTGCTGCGCATTCATGAACTTCATTTTCCGCTCGAACTTCGACCAGCTGATCCAGCTGTTGTAGTTGACCGCGCCCGTATTCCTGCGGCCCCTCTTGGTGCTCACGATCACGACGCCGTTGGCGCCGCGCGAACCGTAGATGGCCGTCGCAGAAGCGTCCTTGAGCACTTCCATGGAAGCAATATCGTCGGGATTCAGCGCATTCAGGTTGTCGCCGACAATGACGCCGTCCACTACAAAGATGGGGCTCGTCCCGTAGCTCAGCGAATTATTGCCGCGGATCTTGATCGAGGCCGCAGCACCAGGCTGGGCGCTGTTGACGACATAGGCGCCGGCCACCTTCCCCTGTATCGCCGTATTGATATCCGAGGTCGGGGTGATGGAGATCGTTTTGGCATCGATGGTAGCGACAGAACCCGTGAGATCGTGGCGCTTGACCACAGCCCCTACAACGATGATCTCGTCCAGGTTGCTGGCTCCCCCGGCTTCAAGATCAACCGTCAACGAGCTGCGACCTGCTACTTCCACCTCCATGTCCGCATATCCCAAACCGTGAATGAGAAGCACCGCCTTCCCTGAAGGCACGGTGATCGCGAACTCCCCTCCGGCGTCGGCGACAACCGCATTCCTGGGGTTCGATTGCTGCGTGACCTGCACGCCGGGAATGGCCTGACCGGTGCTTTTCTCCCGGACCCTTCCCCGAATGGTCAGACCACGCCCGCCGCCGGGAGTCTGATCCTGCGCGTGAACGATAAGGGTACACACGCTAAGCAGTAGTAGTAATAGGCTTTTTGTCATATGGAAGCTTTATAGATTTTTATCACCGTCCCTCCACCTGAAGCCAGGTGCAGCTGCAGCTTGGTTTTTTGACTTACGGACATCACCTCGCTTTGATAGGATTCTGCATTGGAGTCGGCGTCGCGACCATCTTTCAAAATGTCCGCCCGATACCCTCCCCTGCCTAAAAAAGAAAGATCGACGGTCAGATCCCTGGCCGTCCAGTTGGTCGCGGCGCCAACATACCAGCTGTCCCCCTTGCGTTTGGCGAGTACGACATATTCGCCTAACCTCGCGGCCAGAACTCTCGTATCGTCAAAAGAGACGGGCACTGCCGATAAGAAAGCCATGACGTCGGCGTATTTCCTGTAGGCCTCCGGCGAATCGCTGAGCACCGCGAGATACTGGTCAAAAAGGATAAACAGCGCCAGCTCGTGGCAGCGGGTACCCATCGTGGTGGGCAACCCCTTTGATATGGGGACAAAGGCAGCCCTGCTCCTGTTGCGCATCGAACCCGGAGTATAGTCCAGATCGCCGCAGAGCATGCGCACGAACGGAATTTGAAGATGATAGCCGGGTCCGGACGTCGTATCCCATTTGCTGCACTCCTCTCCCCGCACGGCCTCATAATTGATGACATTCGGATAGGTGCGCTGCAGACCCGTTGGTTTGGGCGATCCGTGAAAGTCGACGAGCAGACGCCACCGGGCGGCCGACGCCGCTATCTGTTCCTGCTGATGGATGATCTTCTGGTCATCCCGGTCAAAGAAATCGACCTTGATCCCCTTCAGTCCCCATTTCCCGAAGGTCTCCATATAGTGATCCAGGTTGCCCATCAGCGAAGTCGCGTTACACCACACCAGGATGCCCACATTCTTCTTTTTTCCATAGTCGACCAGTTCATGGATATCTACCCGCTGCGGCGTATCCAGGTGATAGAAATTGCTCCAGCCGGCGTCGATCAGCGTATATTCCAGCCCATGGTCGGCCGCGAAATCGATATAGTGTTTGTAAAGCCGCGTGCTCCTGTTGTCCATACCCGTCGGGAAACCCGCGTCATCGACGATGGCGTCGTGCCACCATTCCCAGTCGCATTTACCCGGCCTGATCCATGACGGATCGCCGATCAGCGAAGGCGTGGCCAACTTATATACCAGCTGATTGGTCAGCAGCCTTTTGTCGTCGCCGGCAAGAATGATCACGCGCCACGGGAAGGCCCGGCTGCCGGCTGTACGGGCGATATAGTCCTCGCGCTCGTCGACCCTGGTTGACATCCCCCAGTCACCTCCATAAGGCGTCTCCTTTTTGGGATAGCCCGCCCAAAAACCGTGAAACCCGGCATCAGTTTTCTTCAGGAACATCCCCGGATAGTCCCGCACATCGGACTCCGCGACCGCCACCCGAATCCCCTTGTCCATGAAGAGGGCTGGCACTATAACATTGCTGGAATCCGGCACCTGGCCGATGGAAGAGTAAGAAGTATAGGGAAGCTCCCAGGTGGTAAGTTTTGGCGTTACCGATAACAAAGCGCTATAAGCAGGCCTCAGCGCAATACTGGCCTCTTCCGAATTAACGGTGATCTCACCAGGAAAAGAAGTAACCCAGCGCCACGCTACCCCTTCGTCATACGCCCTCACCAGCAGCGAGAAAGACTGGCTGAAATCGATCCGCAATTCCCGATAGTCATCAGTCAGCCGGGCGAATTTGCCATAGAGCGGCACGATAACCGACCGGACGCTATCCCTGCTGATCTTTTTAACCCGCGCATCCTTCCCGAGGACAACGCCGTCGACCGTCAGCGATATCGGAGAGCCCGCAATAACCTGTCGCCTTTCATACCAGACACTGTACAGGATCGAAGGCCCCACCGTCACGCGAACCTCCGCCCTCCCGCCAGGCGATACAACACTTAAAACCCGTTCAGC
>Ga0105239_10000897_pt1 | contig 42315 bp, 49 predicted proteins | sample KBSC44metaG_FD_92761 | JGI IMG/M metagenome (GOLD analysis project Ga0105239, IMG submission 92761) | Corn rhizosphere microbial communities from Kellogg Biological Station, Michigan, USA - KBS C4-4 metaG | ecosystem: Host-associated > Plants > Roots > Rhizosphere > Soil | place: Michigan, USA...
GGACGAAATCATGAATCGCAGAGTTGCCATGCCTGAAGATATTAGAGGCGCTTGTGTGTTCCTTGCGAGCGATGCAAGTTTATATATGACGGGTCAAGATCTTTGTGTTGACGGCGGTGTTACAAAATGGTAATGAAGAGATAGTTCACACAGATTTCTATGCTTCTTTAACGCCATCACAAGTTAGATCTAGTATTGATGCCTAAATCTAGAGTGCCTGAATCTATCTTGCTATCAATCTCTCGATAACACTCGCAACTCCCAAAACCTTCTCTTCCTCGAATCTTCGACCAATAATTTGAAGCCCAACCGGATGCCCATCCATAGTCTGTGGATTGTAAAGTTTCCAGTTCCATGTATCATACTCATTACGAGCCTGATAAGGCTCTGTAGGGAGCACATCCTTCGCTGCTTCTACTTGTCCAGCTGGGAAAACCAGTGCAGTGTAGTCTAGAAAGTTCCAGATTTTAGTGTATCCTACCCAACGACACGTCCGATGAGGGACTGCTGTGTGTGGCATGGTAGGCATCAGGATCACATCAACTGGCCTCCCAGAGCTGGGCCCAATGGTTTTGTTCCATTTATCGCTATAAGCTCTCTGTGCAGCAATCTTTCGTTTATTGAGCTGCCAATAATCAAAGACGGAAATCGGTTTCCCACGATTTATCAGCATGTCGACATGAGGGATATATGGCTCGCCGCTTGCGGCTATCTCCTTTTTGATGTCTTCACCTCCATCCGCGGAATAGAACAAATCCTAAAACTGGGTCAGCAGAAAACTTATCGAAGGAGGTAGCTTGGGAAGCTAACCATAATTTCAATACACTCCCTGTGTCCGGAAGGATCCCACTGTACAAGCTCATGACCAGCATTCCTTAGCAATACTTCTAACTCTCGAAGAGCTCGCTCGATTGGCGGATGAACTTTGACCACTCCATCATCAATCAGGATGCCGATTGTCAAGGGCCTATTCTGTATGTTTTCATACATCTCTTGGCGCCACGGCAAAGGAGTGACCCTAGGATCTAAAATCCATGATTGCGCATTGATCACAAGTTTCATGACGGATGTCAAGGAAGACAGAGTCCTGGCTAGCGGACCTATTGATGATGGCACATGCTCCTGTCCTTCAGTTGAAACAGGCACACCTCGATACGGAAGTCGACTACTCTAAATGACAAAAATTTGTTAGATCTCTTGTTGCATGCAGGAATGTGTCGACATACAGTTGGCTTCAGGCCCCAGAGCCCGTTTATATGAGAGGGGATGCGAATAGATCCCCCAATGTCCGTGCCCCATCCTACCATGGAGGCTTGAAGCGCGAGCAATGCGGCCTCACCACCGGTTGACCCTCCTGGTGTGAAGGCCGGATTTCTAGGGTTGGAAGTCAATCCCCATAATGGGCAGTCAGTCTCGCACCACTATCAAAGAATAAGTTTCTGGGAATTATGAAATGCAGGAGGAGAGAACCGCACCATAATACTTTGTGGAAGATTTGTTTTTGCTAAGATAATCGCCCCAAGGTCTTTGAGTATCTTCACGAGTACGGCATCCTCCTCAGCTGGTTTAAATGCTCTTGAAACATAGCCAATGCTTGAATCAACGCCTTTGACATTGAATTGATCCTTCAAGGTCATCGGAATCCCATGCAAAGGACCGATCAGTCTCCCAGTTGAGGCAAAGTGATCGTCTAGCTTCACTGCTTGCTGAAGAGCATCCGCAAAGAGAACTTCTGTCAAGCAATTTGTCTAAGCAAATTTTTAGCAGGATCTTGTATGGAGGACATCAAGTTCAAGCCTACTTGCTGATGTGCCCTCGCCGCACTATCTACAAGTCAGTCTCAGATGTCGTTATTCTCCAGTTTCTTATCATCTCCTTACCTCTGTGCGTAGTACCGGATAAGGTCTTGGGACTTCAGTTTACCAGATGACAGCAACTCCGACAAGGGCTGGATATCCCTAATGTCAAGGATTGCTTTAGACACATTGTGCTCTCCATTGACTGGGATTGAGAACGGACTGATGAGACTCTCACGCTGGTTACGCTTTAACTTGGTGATTTCTTCCCACGACTGCTTCACAGTCTCCGTCATCATTGCTGATGATCATCCAGTATGACCTAGCAAATGGCTTCTCTGAGGCTTGGAGATCCCATGATTTCGACTTACACCGAACAGTCGCCCTGAGGACAGACCTTTTCAGTGGAGTAAATCCGCTTTGTTCTAAGTGTGGCTTCGGAATCCCCAGCCCCAGTGGATGTGTTGGGGAGCAAACGGAAAGTTTGGCGGTTGTACGGTTTGTACGAATGACTCAGCGACATCCTAAGAAAGCGTAGCTCCGCCTCCATCCTTATCTTCTTGCCAATGTCAAGAGAATCTTCGGCCCATCCACTTTGGTGAAATTGCTTCACCAAGAGTGGGGTTATGGTTGTTCCTTCGCGTACCAGGCTCAGATGGCGATATGTCTCAAGATGATGGGAGTTCTAGAAGCCCCCCGACAACATCACCTGATTTATCCACCGAGTTGCCTGATGACCAGGGCGTGAAGCCATTGAAAGCCCCCTTTAAACGCGCCTTGGATGACCATGTCGAAGCACAGCAAAAGTCGATGAAGCGTTCTAGAGCACAAGTTTCGCCAACGATGAGTCCAGGAGCCAGCAATGAAGGCTTTGACGCCAATGGGGTTCACCTCGCACCTGACGGTATTGCCCCTGAGGTAGTGACTATTGTCGGCGCTGGTCCAGCTGGTTTGATGCTGGGGTATGTCCGCTGAAAGGAACCCCCAGGTCTACCCGGAAAGCACGTGATGCTGACAATCGCAGCTCGAACTTGTCGATGTATGGCATCAAGGCCAAGATCATTGATGATAGAGACGACAAGACGAGTACTGGTCGTGCCGATGGATTGCAGCCGAAGACCATTGAGACATTCCGACAGTTGAGGCTGGCCGATTCATTGCTTCGCAAGGGTGTCAAGATCTATGATATCTGTTTTTGGGTATGTCGGACTCGGTCAAAGCATCAAGGAATAATCCAACCCTCTCGCAGAGATGGACTTCATCCTGTCCTCGGTCGAAGGCATGAACTATGCTTGCATGTGCTAATTCTTTGATTAGAGCTCTACTATGACAACGCCGCTACATCGTACTGGCAGGGAAATTCACTACCCTTCGCAAGTTGATGTAAAAGATCCTTTCATACTTCTTGTGCATCAAGGAATGGTCGAGGACATTTTCATTGAAGACATGAAGCAGCGTGGCTTGGAAGTAACTAGGAGCTCACCATTCCTGAAGCACAACGCAAATGGCCCGGACATGCCCATTGATGTCATTTTTGAAGATAAAAAGACAAAGTCGGTGGAATCTTTTCAGACCAGATACCTGGTGGGCTGTGATGGGGCTCACTCTAATGTTCGCAAAAGTATTCCTGGAGCTCAAATGGTGGGCGAAAGCAGCAACTCAAAATGGGGCGTCCTAGATGGTGAGTTCGACGAAATTTCTCGGCCTAGAAGATGCTGATACCGGCAAGGTGTGATTGAAACGGATTTTCCGGATCTCTGGAGCAAAGTTGTCATCCACTCAGAAACTTCTGGGACTGTGTTGTGCATTCCCCGGGAGCGAAACATGACAAGACTTTACATTGAGCTTGATCGTTCTTTACAAGACAGTGTACCTGAAGAGGCTACCCAAGAATATGTTATGAAGAAAGCGCAGGAAATCATGGCTCCTTACGCGCTATCATGGAGCAGTGTCGGTAAGTCGATTTTCCAGTTTGAATATAAGAACTCTAAATACTCACTCAATCTAGAATGGTTCAGCGTCTACAAGGTTGGACAACGAGTTGCAAGCACATTCACTGACCCGACTGATCGTGTATTCATAACCGGAGATGTGAGCAGCCACTCTGAATAACAGGCTTGATGACTGACATCTAGCTCCAGGCGGGTCACACACACTCTCCCAAAGCTGCGCAAGGGATGAATACATCAATGCACGACACATTCAATCTATCCTGGAAGCTGAACCTTGCGATCAGGGGCTTGGCCAAACCGTCACTTCTCGCTACCTACCAGCAGGAACGCCGAAAGATTGCCCAAGATTTGATAAACTTCGACTTCGAGCACGCCGCTGCATTTGCTGATGGGGACTCCAAAGCACTCGCGGAGAACTTCGCCACAAACGTCGGCTTTATTTCTGGTGTTGGTGCTCACTATGCCCCAAATGTTCTCACTATTCCAGAGGAAGGTCCACGGGGAGTCCTTCGTGCAGGTCAGCTTATGGTACCAGCCACAGTGACTCGATATATAGACGCTAATCCCGTCGATATTCAACTCGACATCCCCATGCTTGGCCAGTTCAGGATATACTTCTTCGTACCTGACATCCACGCTGCATCTGCCTTCCTCCATGCGGTCTCTAGTCATGTCATGTCCACAGACTCAATCTTAGGACGTTCTACTCTTGCAGCTACGAAGTCGTATGCTGTAATGAATCTGCCTCCAGTTGAAGCAGACAACTTCTTGCAACCAAGTCGATATACAGCCGCATCTCGACTTTTCACATTTGCAACTGTGACAACGATGCCCAAATCAAGCGTCGAGATTTCAGATTTGTCACCGCTGTTGCAGAAAAGCCGTTGGACATTCTATTTGGACGACATTAAGGCTTCGGATGCCGGCATGGGCTGCACGGAGAAATGGCTTGGAAAGCTGAGTGATGATGAGGTTGCGATTCTAAACATTCGGCCCGATGGCTACGTTGGTAGTCTAAACCGCTTCAACCCTCAGACAGAAAGCTGCAAGGCTTGCCAGTGGTTGGATGCTTACTACGAGGGCTTCTTAGATGCATAGACGGATATAGAAAACTGTTAAGAGAATGAGATAAACACATAAGAGGATTTCGACGGGCGCATTTCATTTGGCGTGACACCTCCAGTCACCAACTCGGTAGTTGCGACATATTACTTCATAGAATCATCATTCAGAATGAATATTGTATTCGTCCACAATGTCTGCGAGCACGGGTTTTCTTTTGCTTGGTATGCATCTTTACAAAATTAATTTTTTTTCATACAAGAATTGTAGCTTCTTAGGATTCACCTAGAGGGCATCGAAAAGTTAGCCAGTAATGCTAATTCATGGCAAGGAACTTAAGCTGACTTTTCCGGTCTTTATCGAATTGTACAATTTAGTGGATTATAGAGCTTCCAGGAATCATGTTCAAATTGCAGGTACAGGTTACCTATCCCTCGAGGCATTTCCAAGCAACCGACTGCCTAACTTGTCAATTGAAAATTAACAGCATAATTGCCTTTCTCAATTAAACATCCTGCGTGTAGCGAGGTATGGCCTCAAAACACTATCATTACCTTCCACGTCTTGCATTTCCTAGATAGCCGCATGTTGTTGGGTTTCAAAGGGCAATCCAAAGGCAATGAGTCCCACCGCCATCCACATTCCTGCCGAGACATAGATGGGAACAACCGTGAAATCGGAGTATGTTCCGATTAAACTAGCACAAAGACCACCGAATCTCAACAAAGTGGCAGCGAAGCCTGTTCCCAGTCCACGTTGAGGCGCTGAGTAACTTTCAGGCGTGAAAGCGTACATGATTGCATATTCTGTGAAAAAAAGGGTTAGTGGGTGCGATGGAAAAAGGACAACTTCAAGGATCAGGGTACACAAGCAACTTACCGAAGTTTCCCCACAAGCCACTGATACATGTAAATGCAAGATTAGCAGCGGGGGTCCTGGCTGCAGTGTATGAGAACAGGAAGACCCCGGTGATAATGGCGGAGATGCCCATCATGTAGCGACGACCAAGTTTAGTCTGCACCGCAAAAGCTGCCGCGATTGGGCCGACCACTCCCACGGTCGATGCAATGCAGTAATTTCTGTAGGTCTCGTCAAAGGATGAGTTGTCGGTGAACTTCTGGGCCAGGTACGTGGGCAAGAAGTTGAAGTACAAGGGATAGGCGATTCCGATGGTGAGCCAGATGAGCCAGATAATTGTCGTGTGTTGAGCCAACTTCCGTGTGGCAAACAAATTCTTGAAGTTGGTGGATTTAAAGTCAGCAAGATTCTCCTTCAGAATTTGAGTCCGGGTGAGACCTTGTCGACCAGTTTCCTCTGGGCTGACGACAATACCAAGGTCTATGTCAATTTGCTGCAACATTGCTAGAGTTAGAGGCTCAGGCTTTCCGTTGCGTCTTGCAACGTAATTGACTGCTTCGACAGCTTCCGCATCTCTATTTTTCGAAAGGAGATATCTTGGTGATTCAGGCATCTTGAAGATAAACATTCGGATGAATGCAAAGGCGAGAGCCAAGGCACCCAGGGTGAACATAACATAACGCCTGTCGTAGTCAGAGAATCAAGCTCTAAGAATTGGTTGAGTGGACTCACCACCCCATGTTATCTGCCTTGCGGCATGTCTCTGGAGTAGAATCTGAAGGGCAAGTATAATTGGCTATAAATACCCAACCAATGAGAGAAACGATGACTTGTCCAAAATTCCACCATGCAGACAGTGCTGTCAGGAGGTACTGGTGAGAACCGGGCACGAATTCCAGAAAAATCATCGAATCGACGGGGACGTTTCCACCTGCAGCGGTACCAATGAGAGCCCAAAGGACACAGAATCCAGGAAAGTTGTCAATGCCTCCAACAGCAAGCGCAAATGTGCCGCCAATCAAGAGAGTGATGTTGAACGCAGGCTTCCGGCCAATCTGGTATGGCATTAGAACACCGAATTGCAGAGAACTTTGCCCGTGTTAAGTGGCCCAGTCAAGAACTTACAAAGTCAGCAGATATGCCCCAAAAGGAGGCGCCGAAGATCAATCCAACATAGTAGGCGATCGAACTGAACGCGACTCTTGTAACATCGCTAAACTCTAGTCTCACTGCAGGTTGGATTGTCCCAATTCCCTGAGACCAGCTGTGGCGCATTATTAGCTATGCTTTGGTTCGATAGCCTCAAATACTCACAAATTGTCCGTAATCCATCCAAACCCAGTGACAACAAACAGTTCGCATTGATAGCGGCCAAACCCGATTTCCTCCATACATTTGTTGACAAGCTCAGATTTAAAGCGATAAGAGTCGCTGATTGACTTGCCATAGAACTCCTGATTTGCAGCATCATCTGAATCCTGCAACTTCTCGATGGTTCCTGCGGTCACTGAGTCGATCTTTGAAGGCACAGCCCCGATCTCCAATTCCGGTTTTTTCTCAATGGGGTCCATGGCTTTTAGAGATCGAAGAATAGATCGAGGTTTCAGCGGTGGGTTGAGGAAGTGTTCTAGAACCTATATACCCGTACGCGTCTTTATACGACAGGTGCGTGGTAAGGATAGCTCTCTTGAACTGAAACGAGGCTGGCTGGGCATACCCAATTATCTCACGCAAACATATCTCCACTAGATTAGGGTCTTAGCAGATAGGGACCCCCAGAATATCGAGCAGTTGGTCTCGCTTCGACGCCTATCAAGTCAGCTGATTGTGGCTTGAAGCCACATGGGTATGGCTAGGACAGTTACCGAGTACTAGGGCGATTTAGGAAGCTTAAACAAGGAGATATTGCGAAGATTTAGATAAGTGAACCTCTAACTCCGATGGTTGAGGGTGGGGAAAAATGGGGGAGTTGGATAAGCGTCGAGCCTACTTAGTGCCCAAGCGCTTCTGCCGCCGCACCCCTGCAGAAATCTGGATAGACAGGAGAATTAACTCACGAGAACCCGGCAAGGCTGCTGCGGAATGGGGAGAATAGCGACTCGGACTCATACCGTTGGGATCAAAGCCCGCTGTCCCTGGCACGTGGAATACTATATACCACCCCTTCTGAGAGCCACGTGTGGTTTTAGCATCTTAGAGACTTTAGGGGCCTTCAGGTAATGATATCTCTTCTACCTAATATCAACGGAAGCGAGCATTGATTGCGTCTCAAGGCCCCTTAGGAAGAAGAGTCATGCATGAGATCCGATGGGAAACGGAGGTGGATTACGTACAAATTTGTCTCACTTACAAGCATGCCCATGCTTAGGCAATGATATTATTGAGAACACTCGAACAAGGCCTTAGTACACAGTAACGAATGGGAATGAAAGATGATAGTGCTCAAGCAGACGCCTCTTTCTCTGTTAAATGGACCCTTGGCCTTAGGCAGACTTAAGCTCTTAAAGCCACATTATCTACTTCAAATTACCACGGGGTAATGTCCATCAAAGGTATCTTTCTCATCCTATATTTTCCCAGCTCAAGTGATTAAGCCGATAGAAGTCGAATTCTCACCACACATGATATTGGATACAAAGTGAACCTACCACCCAGTCCATGGCGATCTTGGCGACTATGCCACTTTCTATATACATACCTATAGACCAGGTATGCTTAGAACGGATTTGTATTAATCCAGGCACCACCTGAGCAAGGCTCGAGGAGCCTTCCCCCTTTTTTCCTGTTTTGCCGTTACATAATCGATATAGATAGATATACCACGCTCACCAGGACGCGCTACTCAACCCTTAGAAGATAGAATCAAACCTATTGGGGCCACCTGTACGCATTGTTTATCAATGTGCGCACATTTATCCTCTTGAACCATTAAAATCTCAACCTGCCTCCGATCTTGCTTGCCATATCTGCCCTTCCTGCAGCCTCTGATTCTTCAGGATTTTACGCCGTCTCGGGAACAGCGGTTGGCACCTGTGAATCAACGAGTAACATCTCCTGATCAAGAGGGGGCTTATGTATGGAGGCTGTCTGCTCTCGTTCACTGCAACATTGGGGCTGCTAGCAACATGGTCGACTTCAGTAATAATGTGATTCAACATCATTCTGTCAAGCAGATTCTAGGCCTACTAGTATACATGGGTACAGCACTGTCACAACAAGAGAACACTGTCCCGCTGGAACTGATGCTTGGGGCTTCGTTCCTCTCGCTGAAGAACTGATAAATTGGTGCCAATGGCCCATTGGCCGCTAGTAGTGCAACTGTGACAAGGGGGTCGTCAGAGTCCCGAGATCCTTTCTGATCCTGCCTCAATTCCACTTACATATCTAGACCTAGCTTACGTCCAAAAACAAAACGCCGTTGGCCTGGCGCCGCCAAAGAATTCACCTGGGTTCAATCATTACAAACCATCACCTGAAAGTAGTATGCTCAGCCATAGATAAAGTCTTCTGGTAGAAAAGAATCTCATTTTAAAGGCGACCATTGTTCATAAAGGGACACATCACGCTTTGATCGCTTGTGGAGCGGCAGGGATTGTTGAAGCAGTCTTCTTGAAAGCTTCCGCTGCACCGTAACTCTGCTTGTAGCTTCCTCCGACAGCCCCTTCCACAGTGATTGGGGGGTATTTCGGCATCTCACCCTCGTTCCGGCAATTTGGTAAACATTCAATAACATAATCTGGGTTGCCACTGTAGAAGAAGGGAATCGAGTACCTCTCCTTGCCAGACTTATTGATGACTCGGTGGAGATTAGAGATGTATTTATCATTTGACCTATTACATAGAGCACTAGTCAGCGCAATCCCTCTTATAGGGAGGTGAGCAGCAACATACCATCTCATGAACATGTTTCCTAGATTAACAACGTAAGCCCCTTTGACGGGAACAACCTAGCACCGTCGTTAGTTGCGAGCATCTAACATCATTGTTCCACATACATCAAGCCATTCATTCGTACTCTTCTCGTAGACTTGTAGCCCGTCGACTTCGTCTTGCATCAGTAGTGTCACTGAGCCAAAATCTGTGTGGGCCCCGATTCCTCTTGAGATCTTCTCATCGGAATCAGGGGTCTGTGGTGGGTAATGTAGGTATCTCAAGGTAGCCACAGCATCAGTCGTGAATTTATCGAAGTAGTTAGCATCTAGGTCCAGGGTCTGAGCGATGACGACAAGAATGTCTCTCGCCAAGGCGTGCATTGCATTATAGTACTGCATCGAGATGGACCTGAATCTTTCAACATCTTTGACGCTTTGGGGCCAGAAGTTTGGCCCACTGTTGAGTTTCTTATGGATGAAGTAAGGGTGATCTTTGCTGATTTCTTCGCCGATATAGAAGCCTTCCTTTAGATCAGGATTCGTCCCAGCTTCTAGGATCTGCGAACCAATCCTTTCATAACCCCTGTTCCAGGAGTTTTTATCTGAAGATGAGTCAATCATTGTGCGGAAATGACAAATGCGATTATGTCAAGCAATGGCTGTGCATACCTTTGAGGACTTTCTCCTTTTCTTCCTGTGGAAGGGTGAAGAATTCCTTCAGGCAGTCTAAAACTCCCTCCTGCAGTTCTTCTGGGACCTTGTGGCCCGTTATTTGGAAGAATCCATTATGTAAGCAGCATTTCCGTACGTCCTCAACCAATTTCGATTTCGCGGCCACATCATCACCGTAGAAAGCTGGTATCCAAGTTGTGAGCACTCAAAAATTAGGCTGGAATGGATGGCGTCAACTCACCGGAGAAGTCTAGTATTGGGGGAGCACTTGCAATCGTCATTGTGGATGAGCGTTGATTTTGGTAGACTCTGCCCTTGGTCGAAAAATATTGATAAGATCAATATCAGTCTACCTGCCTATTCCTCTGCAAAGACTTGACTCTATTTCAACTGATCTCCAGATGAATATTTTGTACGTTTGTACGATCGTCCTTCGCCTCAGAAGGGGAGTATGGTACGGACATCGCAGATGAATGAAATTGGGCAAGGCTAATGCTGCGTTCGATCACCTGATCCACTTCGCCTAAGCGTGTCTGCGAAAAGGTTTGAGTTCGCGGGGTAGTGCCTGGCTCCAAAGGGATACCCGGCGATGAAGAATGGAGGGAGGGCCGATTGGATATACGAACGTGCAGCACACCCACCTGTCAAGCCCCCAAGAGTGGAGGGAGTGAACTAGGGTGCTGATAAAGGATTCGACAATTGACGTCAGTGATAGAGGCCAGACATGTCTTATACCTTCTCAGATTCAGTGTAGGTAGTCCCAACAGATACCTGGGCCTCCCAGGCTTCTACGAGTACGGGATCGGGTGCTTCGTATCGAGTAAATTGTGGAAACAATTTCAACCTGCCTTCCTCGGACATCACCTATGGTGGCTTATCGTTGATCACTCTTTCCATTACTTTGAACAGCAAAGCACGTAACCAGACTACTCACTACCAGTTAAAACTTATTGAACGAACACGGGTCCTTGTCGGAAGCGTGTTGCCCACTGGCCTAGACTCCATACCATCACTACCTGTGGTGTGATGGAGCAAGATGGGGTTATCATCAGGATACTAGGAGCAGTGCGAAAGGACGATCGATCATTAGCTAATAGTTATTAAGGCCGATTATGGCCGCTGGTGTCGACTTACGTCTACACTTGTATATAATCGTTTAATCGTAATCGTTCAGTCAGACGCCCTCTAGCTATTGTGGGAAAGCATTTTTGGAAAGAGTGAAGTACCTTAAACCCCTGAGAAACTCGCCCGGATACCTTCAATACGGAGACCATGGAGAAAGAGATCGTGTCAGTCACAGACACAAAGCCAAACCTCGAAGATGGCCAAATAATGCCATTCATCGATAAGGCTGCCGAAAGATCGTATGGTGAGCTACGAGTCTGAGTCAATAGTCCTCAGGTTCGAAGTTTGGCTAATAATGTGAGAACATAAGTCCGCAAAATGGATTGTTACTTGCTTCCATTTTTGTCTTTGATGTACTTCTTCAATTCAGTCGATCGATCAAATCTTGGAAATGCCAAAACCGATGGTATGGACAAGGATTTGAATTTCAAGGGAAATGAGTACTCGCTGCTCATCCTCTTGTTCTATGTCCCTTTCGGGCTCTGTGACCTTCCTTTGAATCTGCTTACCAAGCGCTTCTCTGGAAAGGTCATGCTACCAACGCGTAAGAACCAAAGCTCCTTGTGATTCAAAAATCACTAACATGCGAGTCAAAGTTATGCTTGGCTGGGGTGCAATGTCACTGCTCCAGTGTGCTGCCAAAAACTTTGGAGGAATGCTTGCGATGAGACTCATTCTCGGAACATTTGAAGCTGGATTCTTCGCTGGTGTTGTCTTCTACATGACTCTCTTTTACACAAGAGGAGAACTTGGCTTTCGAATTGCCCTATTCTTCGGCAGTGCACTTCTTGCAGCAGCGTTTAGTGGGTTGATTTCATACGCTGTTTTCCAAATCAAGCATGTTTCCGTGAAAGGATGGATGTGGCTATTCATCATCGAGGGCGCCGGCACTGTCATTGTGGCCGCGATTGCCTACTTCTGGCTTCCCGCTCGCCCAGACTCTGCTTGGTTCCTCAATGATTCTGAGAAGGCTGCTGCACGAGCACGGTCTCTACGAGATGCTTCCAAGACGGTGAATGTCGAATTCGACCTCAAGGCCTGCTTTGTGACATGGAAAGACTGGAAGTTTGCACTTTGGGTCATAATTTCCTTCACCTATCCAGTTGCGTTTGCCACAACATCGAATTTTCTACCACAGGTCAGTCCACAAAAGTCCAATCCACAGGACTACCAAGGCAGACATTTGTACTAACCAGTGAAGATTGTTCAACGCCTTGGATATTCGGTTGTCAAGACAAATTTATGGACCGTCGCTCCTAATAGTGTTGGCTTCGTGATACTTCTATGCGTCACTAAGTCTTCCGACTATTTTCGTGAGCGAACTTACCATATCGTCTTTGCGTTGACCGTGTCCCTTACTGGCATGGTCATCCTTGCTGCGATTGATCCACTGCATAGCAAAGGGGTTGCTTATTTCTCTTGTTTTCTCATGGCAGGAGGGGCGTATATCCCAAGCTGCCTTGTACATTCTTGGCATAACAATAACAACCTTGAAGAGAACTCGCGGGCTGCGACAACGGGGTTGTTGGTAGGACTTGGAAATCTGGGAGGAATTCTTTCAGCAGCAACTTTCAGGGTTGAGTATGCACCTGGGTATGGTTCCATTCCCCGGCGATGACGATGATTGACTGATCTCAAGCTAGCTATGTTCCAACTTTAATAGCAACAAGTGCTTGTAATGTCACATGCATTGCCTTCACCCTTTACTTGGGACTATACATGAAGCGCGAGAATGCAAGACGCAATAAGGACCAAGGTGTTGTGATTCGCGCCGAGGATGTGAACACCAGCGAACTTGAGGACGGACAACACTCATTTAATTGGAGATACTTCACTTGAATGTAATGGCATCGAGGATCAGATATATACAAAGTGGTGGTAAGCTGCTCCTTCACCTCGCAAATTTACCTGTCAAGAACAAGCCGAAAAAGCTGGAGCCTGAAAAGAATACATCAATCGGAGGGCTTTGGGACCATACTTTTTGCCTCAAAAAGGCAATATTCGAGACCGCGATGGCATAATGAGATATCTGCTGCAAGCGAGGGATCTTAGTATGTGTTCAAATAGCTAAAGCAGGCAAAATAATAAATTGAATAGCTTTTTGCAGGGCTATTAACATCTATCTCAAAAATGCTTCATACTCATTGATAGAGCGTTCGGGGACCAAGCCCCTCAAAACCTTCATGCCTTCATGCACGACAGCCCAACGCACATTGCTCAGGTGCTTTGCCATGACAGCTGTTAGTCCCGAGGTGGTGTACTTCCCTATGACACGCCAGAGATTTTCTGGAGTACCACTTGTCATGCTACTGACCAGCGCATTCATCTCTGCTTTAGCATGCCACACAATTCCGTCATCTAACTCACCATCGCTTCTGGGATTAGTACCAGCCCGTTGGCCAGCCCAGCCGGCCGATTTCATATTTTCTTGTGCAGCATTTGATGATGTAGCAAAGTGGAACGCCCAGCATGTCAGTGTGGCAATGTACAGACACCAAGGGTAGTGAAAAGCGTTGTTCACATCCCAGTTGTCCAGATTCAGGATACCATCTCGGAGAAGGTGAGCCGCATGCCAGGCAGCCTTAGCTGCAGGCGTAAAGCCACCGGGTATTGCCCATTCCTTCACAATTCGTCGGGATCTATCATAATCGGCCCTGGCGACTGGCCTTCCAATGATATGACGCGCACCAGCATATATCTGGAGGTCAAGGATCTCCACGTTGAGTGTTATTTGGGCGGCATGATAGATGGCTGTCGTTGCGGTACTGAAGCGAAGAAACTCAGCTTTTCTGGAGGCTGTATCGAGAGAGAATGACATATTCATGCAATATGTGTCAAAGTCTGCTTTCCATGCATCATAAGAGTGCGCAATGCGATCTTGCCACTTAGCTTGAACCATTGAGTTTGTACTTTCGAAGCCTTGTTTCCTTGTCAGCCTATTTGGAACCTCAATTCGAGGTTCATTGCTTACCAAGGGATGTCTGATCTCTTCGTCTCATATCCCACTGAATGGACATCAGCCCATGCAAGAGCAATAGCCGGGAAAGCGCATTCAGTTCCGGTATACTCGAGCCAGAGTCGGGATTCATGTAGGATTTTAAGACAGACAAGAAGGATATCTGCGGTTCCTTTCTAGCGTGCTTCCACCACTCCTCAGCTGATCGAGCTTCCCATGTCGCTTGATTGCATGGCAATGTCGTACGCAGCTCAAAGGATGACATGCAGAGTGATTGGGAGAACAGTACAGCGTGCTGGGTATCCCAAAGAAAGCAGAGAAAGGCAAGCCTGAGGAATACTTAGTAAAATTCAGCCACAAGGTTAATTCGCTCGCTGTCACCTTTTGCGAAGTTCGAAATCTATTGCTTTCTTCCAATCTGACTCAAGATCGCCCGATGTCTCGTTAAAGTTGGGTGCTCGGACCGTTTGGCAGTCGCTTCTGCGGATCAGGCTGAGACAAATGTCAGCAACGCAAAGGGAAAATGACCAACACGACTTTACTTAATCAACAATCCGTGGAATAAATGAGCCATATCGTGCTGTTTCTGCCCTGCTCTAGACTTTCCAAAACATTCGACGAGAAGAATAGTCTGTAGCATCCATAGCTCGGGCACTGCGGAAAATGACGCATGCTGGAAAATTTGTCCTCTTAAGACATCGTGGATACAGACAGCCAACCTGTGGATTGACTTCTCGCTATAAGTGGCGCCTAGTAGCAACACTGCTAGAAGCAGTAGAGTCTCCGTCTTGGAAGGGTCAAATGTTGGTTGATGTAAGAGAGGATAGGCGACATTAAAGCGCGAAAAGAATAAGTCGAGATAGTTTTGCATGGCGGAGAGTGTTAGAAGGGGATGTTCATTTGTGATCTCAGTGCCCTCAGGTGTCTTAGGTTTCGCATTGACAATGAGCTCCAATATTTCGTTGCGTGAAACCTCATCTATCGTCGGCATGGATGCAGGCCGTGGCTGTGGTAAAGGCATGTCACTAGCAAACGAAGACGCTGACATAGAAATTTGGCCTGGCAATCTGGAGATTGGTATTTGTGTACGATGGTTGAATGCTTCTGCGGGTGTCAAAACAGATTCGCAATCATCTTCAGACGGCGTTTGAATGGGGCCACCTTCTAGCGAACGCGGCGAAATCGAGAGCGTCTGTGGAACACTTGGATAGGATGATCGATCCAATTGAGGCGCGACCGGCCTAGGAGATCGTGCTTGTTCGGTGCTGGTTGCTTCTTGGGTGAAGGTGGAAGTGCCAAAATTTTCGTGGGGATCTGCCACCGCATCATTAGGCATATAACCACACTCGCTTGTCAATCCGATATTCTGGTAGTTTTCTGGCCGCATGGCATCTTGCTGGGTGAGGACCGGGTTTGAAACATAGTTGAAGTCCTGTTGAAGACTATTGGGGACCTTCGAGATATCATTGACATCAAACAGCCAGTTATAGTTGTTCATGGTCGTGAAAGGCATATTAAAAGAACTGGCTGTCGAAAATTTGTCAGCATTCGAATGAACTGCACCCATTGGCTGATATTACCTGTATCCGGATTGAACATGTCCTCAGACGGCATAACTCCTCCCGCATACATTGAAGAGGATTGGGGATTGCTGCCCCATGATGAGTTGGCTAAGAAATCAAACATATCTGATCCATTTGTCGGCTCAGCAAAGACGCGGTCTGGATAGAATTCCATTAAGGACGGAGGAGCGTCCATGGAGTCTGCGCTCAGCATCGATTTGGGAGGTGAAAGAGGTTCAGTATGTAAAGTCTGGAAATTGTACATGTTTGATGCTGTTAGCTCGTCCTGGTTGTGCTGCTCCAAGGCCTTTTTCTTTGGTAAAGGCCCAGGGCCATCAGCATGGGCAGGTCGCTTGCTGACGATACTCCCATCGCTATCACGCCAGAGTTTCTTACGGCTTTCGATCACCCCTAATCCCTCACCACCTGCTTCGGCGTCTCTCTGTCGATGCCTTGCCATATGCCGATCTGGAATAGTGTCAGGACCTCCACCACTTGCACTACTGTAATCACGCCCTAGACCAAAGGGACAGGTATGGATCTTACCTAGGAGATCAGGCCTTTTGAAGTGCAAGCTACATCTTGGACAAGTGCTCCCGCCGGTGCTATGATTCAATATATGTCGCTGAAGATGATCGGAGCGGGTGAATGACTTGTCACAGCCCTCCCAGGCGCAGCAATACTTCTTCGGTTTACTAGAAGATGGCATAAGACTTATTGGAAAGAAGGAGAATTCGATTAGAATAACTTGAAGATATCTGAATTCGATGGGTCTGCAGTAATTGGGAGGAAGGGGATTGTACTGGAGGTTGTTGATGGAAATCGGATACTCTGGGACCGGATATGGGGGAATGTGGGGAGATGAGAATTGGGAGGAAATTGTCCTGGAAGCTGCCCCCAGGGTCATACATATGGTCCTCTGGTGAAAAGCCGATGGGGGCCTCAAAGGCCGAGGGATTCTAAGTACGAAGCTGATCAGGGCCCTGGTTATCTTAGAGTTTGTGTTATCTAACTCCATGCCCAGAGTAGAATACGGGCGATCTAGGCGTCTTGTGGGGGTTCTCTAACTAATCGACCACCCTGATAACGATTCGCCTACAGAGTACGGAGTACGCAACCCTGCCGAGGCACTTGGGCTGCTACTTAGATGCCCACCGGGGTCCCCAAGCAGCATTCTCTGTGCCTTACAAATTCATCCATGCACCTAGCAGCTCGTACCTGGGTAATGTCGACTCCGATTTGTGCCTAGTCGCGTACATCAAATATTCCAAAACCCGGACCATCATTTCTATGTCTATCTACCTCTCCTCATCTACGCGACCGTGGCCACCGACTGATAAAATGGATAGTCCACATACCCTTTGCTTGGTGGCGACGCGCCATAAAAACTACTGCGATCATACGGATTGAGGGGCAGGCCTTCCGCGAGCCTCAGCGGCAGGTCTGGATTCGCGATGAACCACCTGCCGAAGATGATAGCATCCGCGCCATCTGACTCAAGCTTAGGTGCCGCGTTGTCCTTGTCAAAGTTTCCAGCCGCGAGGAACTTGACACCTCCCTCTTGCAATATCTTCCTGAAAGGTATGAGGGAGAATTTACCCTCCGTCGAGTTCGAATCGACGGTGGTCTCTGAAAGCGAGGACATCTTCGCGGCTTCATCCAGTACCTCATCAAACCTTGGCTCCACCATGTGAACGTATGCGATCCGGTGCTCCGTAGGAAGCTTCGCGATTTGCTCACACAGGTACGCCCAATGAGCGTTGGGATTCGAATCGCGGGTGTCCTGGAAGTAGTTATATGGGCTCAAGCGAATTCCAGTCTTCTCAGCCCCAACTGCTTTGGTGACAGCCTCAATAACTTCGAGTACAAATCGACTTCGGTTCTCGATGGACCCTCCATATGCGTCATCTCGTACATTGACATTGTCATGTAAAAACTGATCTAGGAGGTAACCGTTTGCTCTAGTAACAGTCAGTGCGCGTTCTGGTCGCGAATGAGACCAGCACATTACCCATGGATTTCAACACCATCGAAGCCAGCCTCTAACGCTCGCTTTGCTGCAGCTGCGTATTCGGCAACTGTTTCTTGAATCTCTTGCACTGTCATTGGTTTAGGCGGTGTCGCTGCGTACTCCGTACCGTCCATGGCCTTGCCAGTTATTGGAATATTGCTGGAGCTGACGCAGTCCTTGCCATCGAGGAAGGATGGCACTGTGGCCCTCCCAACGTGCCATAGCTGGCAAAATATGAAGCCTCCTTTGGAATGCACTGCGTCAGTCACTCGTCTCCAGCCAGCTATTTGCTCTTTTGTAAAGATACCCGGGACTCCAGGGTAGCCTGCGGCCTGTTGATGTCAGCATTTTGTTTAGTCAAGGGTTCGGGGATAGTTACATATCGGCTAATTGGGCATGCCTCTGTCAACTGGAAACCACCCTTGCTCGCTCGTTGTGAATAGTATTCGACATTGAGATCTCCAGGAGCATACACGCCATCTGAGATTTTTGTCCCTCGCATCCGAGTTAGGGGCGCCATTAGGACTCGATGCTCCAAGTCCAGTCCGCCAAGTTTCAGCGGTTTGAAGAGCAATGTGTTTTCGAGAGGCTTGGAGCCATCTGGAGATATTCTGGAAGGCATGGCTGCGATCAATCGACTTCTGGACAGTTGGAGACCGTGAAAATATCCCAGGTTGCGGCACCTGAGTTTATGTTTCCAGATTCTACTTTTTCACCGAGTGCATTTCCTCTGCTCCAGGAAGCCAAGGCCTTCTCCATTTTGGGACTTCAAGATCCACACATATGAGATTTAGGAGTGGGCAAAGGATGTACGAGCGACCAGAGGGACTGCTCCGACATCAGACCGGTTGTCATGAGGACTTCCAAGTGACTTACTTGGATCATTGCCACCAAGTTTAAAGTTCAGGCCCTTGAAACTGGTATCAGTGGTACGTCTCGATACACCAGCAGCAAGAGTGGGGGACGGCAGATGAGGGTCTCCTTTGCTCAGTTATCACATTGTCATCGATCGCTCATCTCCGCTGAGTGTCCAAGCAGTCGCTCCCCAATGTTCCCCAGCCGGAATGCCTTGACGACCATGCACATCAAATCCACACCTCCAACGCATATGGTATGGCCATCAAATTTGCTTAGCAAGCGGAATTGGATACCTATGTGTCGATCCCCGACCGGCATAGCATCTGCATATCACTACATGATACCAGGACCAGCCTCTTGCTAATATGGATGTCAATGTGACTACGGCAACCCAAAGCCTAAGCACACATCAATTGACATAGCAAAGTGACCATAATGGCGCTACCATTTGTAACACAACGTCCACCAGTGCCTCCGCAGTTCCAAACTTTGCAATCACTGATCGAGTCTGAATTTCGAAGTGCGACCTTGCAGTTTTACATGAATGGCAAGGAAGTTGTGCTCGAAAACCCAAACCCAGATTGGACACTTTTAGACTTCATCAGGTCGCGGCATGATTCAAAGGGCACGAAGTTGGGATGTGGTGAAGGTGGTTGTGGAGCGTGCACAGTTGTCCTACAAAGTGTGGATCCTAAAAATAAGAAGAGATTGAAACATCTGGCGGTGAATGCCTGCTTGTTTCCTTTGGTCGGAGGTACGACAAATTAATCTGCCCCTGGAATTGTCCGAAGTCTCATTGTTTTATAGTTGTTGGCAAACACCTCATCACTGTTGAGGGTCTCGGTAACTGCCATAATCCACATCCGTTGCAAGAAAGAATATCAAGGCTGCATGGTTCGCAGTAAGCGCTCTACAGGGACCTAGGAGGAATATCGGAAATGGCTGACCATGGTTGACAGATGCGGATTCTGCACACCTGGAATCGTGATGTCGCTTTACGCGATGATCAGGAATGCATGGGATTCTGAGCTGAAGGCGTTTCGGTTATCAGCAAGCACCATCGAATTGGAGGGGCATCTTGATGGAAATCTATGTCGTTGCACAGGTTACAAGCCAATACTTACTGCAGCAAAGACTTTCATCCTGGAGGACCTGAAAGGTAAGATCGTTGAAGATGACGACGGGAATTTGCCTTCAACGGCTGGTGACGACGACGAGACCGTCCTATCGAAGCAAATGTCCCAAGTAATGGGGAGATTGCCTGGTTCATGCGGACGCCCCGGTGGATGCTGTAAAGATAACCCTGAAGCCCTTTCTAACAGCGAGTCGCAATGCAATGGTACTTCTGAAGGGAGCCGCAGCGAGGTTTCGTCTGAGGTCGAGTCAGTGCAGGATTCTGGGGCATCTTCAACCAGTCAAAGCCTGTCGGATGGCACAAACAGCACAACTGAAGCACCTTATGGTGTGCCCATCAAGAATAGGGATCGTGATCCACCCCCTGGGGAAGAAGGGGAAGGGCTTAAGACAAGAACGGACGTGGATGCTAGGCCGCTTGCACCCCCTGCCGATTCCAAACCTGACTCAACTCTAAAGCCTTATGTCCCAGCTTCAGAGTTAGTTTTCCCCTTCGGCCTGAGAAAATTCCAGGCTCAGCCGATATGCTACGGTAATTCCGAGAAGATTTGGCTACGACCTACCTCTTTGGCTCAACTTCTGAATCTCAAGTCTACGGACCCGACCGCGAAGCTAGTTGGAGGGTCTAGCGAGGTTCAGGTGGAAATCCGCTTCAAATACTCACACTTCGCTGTCATGGTTTATGTTGCAGAAATTCCGGAGCTGCTTCAGGTCAGGGAGCCTACGGATGCCGAAGAAATCCACACCATGAAGGAGCTAGAATTTGGTGGGAATGTTACCCTAACAGATATAGAGGCCATGTGCAATAGATTATATCAGAAACTTGGACAACGAGGCTTGGTGCTGGAAGCTTGCAGAAAGCAGTTAAGATATTTTGCTGGACGACAGATTCGAAATGCAGCATCTATTGCTGGAAACTTGGCTACCGCGTCCCCTATCTCAGATATGAACCCGGTGTTGATGGCTGCAGGAGCAACGGTCATTGCGATCAGCAAGCAGCAAGGCGAAACAATCCTGCCGATGGACAAATTCTTCCTCTCATACCGTCGAACAAGTCTACCGGCCAATGCTATCATTGGAAGAATAAAAATACCAATCCCTCCAGCTGGGGTCTCAGAAGTTATGAAAGCCTACAAACAAGCGAAACGAAAGGACGATGATATTGCCATTGTGACTTCAGCATTTAGAGTAAGGCTTGATGGGGATGGCAGAGTTGAGCAAGTCGCCTTGGCATACGGTGGAATGGCACCAACAAGTATTTTTGCTGTTCAAACCCAACGGAAGCTGCTCGGTCTAACATGGTTTGACGCTCAAACACTCGAAACCTGCCTCCGGTCTCTACGTCAAGAATTCGATCTGGACTTTGGTGTTCCGGGAGGCATGGCAACCTATCGAGTTACCCTTGCATTATCATTCTTCTTTCGTTTCTGGCATGAGGTCGTCGCAGAGCTAAAGCTTGGGAGCGTTGACCAAGAGCTAATTAACGAGATCCACAGAGGAATTTCGTCGGGGACCAGAGATGACTTCAATCCACATGAACAACGAGTGGTCGGAAAGCAGATTCCTCATTTATCCTCGGTGAAGCAGAGCACGGGGGAAGCGGAATATGTTGATGACATGCCACGACAAGACCGTGAGCTGCAGGCGGCATTTGTGTTCTCCCAGCGAGCACATGCCAAGTTGTTGCAAGTTGACTGGTCGCACGCGATTGGACCAGGCCTTGCCCTTGGTTATGTGGACAAGAATGATCTGTCAAAAGAACAAAATTTGTGGGGCTCCATCAAGAGAGACGAACCAATTTTTGCCGATGGCATAGTTGAATCTCATGGTCAGGTTATCGGGATGGTGTACGCCGAGACAGCAATCCAGGCTCGCAAAGCGGCTAGATTAGTTAAGATTGTCTATGAGGACCTTCCAGTGATTCTAACCATTGACGAGGCAATTGAAGCCAACAGCTTTTTCGCCCACGGAAGGCAGTTGAAGAAAGGCGCCGCCATACATTCAAAAATGGAAGATGCTTTTGGAAACTGCGACGCCATTTTCGAGGGAACGATCCGAATGGGTGGACAAGAGCACTTCTATCTGGAAACAAATGCCGGCATGGCAATTCCGCACACAGAAGATGGGACCATGGACATTTGGTCCTCAACCCAAAATACGTAAGTGTGATTAATGCCTGCATCAAGACATGGCCGAAAACTGACAGGAAGCTAGAATGGAGACACAGGAGTTTGTCAGTCACGTGCTGGGAGTCCCAAGCAACCGCATCAACGCACGAGTCAAAAGATTAGGCGGCGGCTTTGGGGGAAAGGAGTCGAGGAGTGTTCCCATCGCCTGCGCGCTTGCAATTGCCGCCAAAAAGGAGAAGCGACCGATGCGATGCATGCTTGATAGGGACGAAGATATGATCACAAGTGGTCAGCGTCATCCGATACAAGCCCGTTGGAAAGTGGGTGCAATGAAAGACGGCACCCTGATCGCATTGGATATAGATATCTACGATAATGCAGGATACTCATACGACATGAGCGCTGCTGTCATGGTAAGTGTTTGGCCTTATTCCCAGTTTGTCACCAGCAATCACCCCAACCTCCCAGCCCCTTCCCGGCCAACATGAGGATTTCTAACAGTAAAACAAGGATCGATGCTGTACCCATGTCGACAACTGCTATGAGATTCCAAATGTTCATGTCCGTGGTCACGTATGCAAGACCAATACCCATAGCAACACTGCTTTTCGAGGATTTGGAGGACCCCAAGCTATGTTTATCTCAGAAACCTTTATGTCAGCCGTAGCAGAGGGCCTTGACATACCAATCGATGAGCTAAGACTTAAAAATTTGTACAAGCAGGACAACCATACCCCTTTCTTACAAAAGATTGACGAAGATTGGCATATTCCCCAACTTCTCTCAAAAATTCGGAGTGAATGCAAGTATGATGAGAGGAAGTCCAACATTGAACAGTTTAACCGGCAAAATCGATGGAAGAAACGAGGAATAAGCTTGTTACCATCGAAATTTGGCATAAGCTTCGCCACCGCCGTTCACCTCAACCAAGCCACTGCCTCTGTGAAAATATTTGCAGACGGCAGCGTCCTTTTGCATCACGGTGGCACAGAAATGGGACAAGGTTTGTACACAAAAATGTGCCAGGTAGCCGCTCAGGAGCTAGGTGTACCTCTTGACACAGTCTATACTTCCGACACATCGTCATACTATACTGCGAACGTTTCTCCGACTGCAGCATCATCTGGGAGCGATTTGAACGGTATGGCGATTAAAGACGCCTGTGACCAACTCAACGCTCGGCTGAAGCCTTATTGGGAACAATATGGCACCGACACCGATATGAAAACTATTGCTCATGCGGCTTATATGGACCGCGTGAACCTTTCTGCAACGGGCTTCTGGAAAATGCCAAAAGTTGGCTTCAAGTGGGGTAACTATGACATCGACACAGTGAAGCCGATGTACTATTATTTCACTCAAGTGAGTAAACCAGGGTCTCATTCGTTGCATTCCTAGCAAAACTGATAGAATCAAACAGGGGGTGGCATGCAGCGAAGTAGAGATTGATCTACTTACTGGCGACCATACAGTATTACGGACTGACATCAAGATGGATGTCGGTCGATCCATCAACCCCGCCATAGACTATGGGCAGATAGAAGGCGCTTTTGTTCAAGGCCAAGGCTTGTTCACGATGGAGGAGTCGCTCTGGACCCAGAGCGGACAGCTCTTCACGCGAGGCCCCGGGACTTACAAGATCCCAGGGTTTAGTGACATACCCCAGGAATTCAACGTAAGCTTTTTGCAAGGAGTATCTTGGAACCACCTTCGCACTATACAAAGCAGCAAAGGAATTGGTGAACCCCCTCTCTTCCTTGGCGCAGCGGTTCTTTTCGCAATCAGAGATGCGTTGCAGAGTGCGAGAAAGGATAACAAAGTCACGGAACGTTTGACACTGGACAGCCCTGCAACCGCCGAAAAAATCCGGCTAGCTGTTGGCGATGATATCTTGAAGATGGGCACAGTCTCCCAGAAAGAGGGCGAGAGGCCTTTTTTCATCGCTGTCGCCTAAGAACCGAAATACCTAGATAGATGGTATTATATATACATTATATATTTTCCGAACTGTGCTTTGTCCTTTACCATGTTCGTCCAGGAAAAGGAGCGAGGCCGCTTTACTCGGGCGGGTGACGGAGCATCAAGGAGACCTGGCCGAGCAGGGCGGAGTACGGGGGGAGCGCGCCCAAGCGGTGGGGCGAGCCACAGAAGAGCGCGAGCTTCCCCGACTTCAAATTGGCATTGGTGGCTGATGTCTGCGCAGGAATACCCTAGGGTAAAGACAAGCAAGAGATTGTGCTGAGTGACATTATCATTAGGCAAGCACTGATACAATACGACTTTGGAAGACAATATCCCGAGGGGTTCCAGAGGAAGACGGGTGTTCTGGATACTCTAGGATGGCTTACATTCGAATCTCGATAATAATCCCATTGCATTATTAATTCGTTCAATGCAATTTCGCCGATTTAGGAAACAGATTCGACAATTATTTTCCCAGGTGCGTCATGTAGTATGTCGATCCAAAGAAAGGACTTGAGAATTAGTCGTAGCTGTAGCCACGAGTAATCCTTATTCAAGCCAAGATTCTCTCTTAGGCTGGGTTTTATCCATGCAGAGTCATCTGTATCAGAGGTGAAAACGGAAATTTTACCAATCATGAGAAACCACATCCAAAACGGAGAAGCACCTCGCGCCCGATTGTTGGGGTCCTCAAAGCAAGTCTTGTAGTTCTCGCAGAGATAGGCATTCGGAAGGTGAATTCCCCGTCGCTCTAAGAAAGAATGTGAACAGAATGCAAGCATACCAAGACGAATCGCTTCGTTCATCGGGTTGGTCGAAAAGTTCATTCTGAGAAGCGCGTACATCACTGAGCCCATGGTATTTAAGAGGATTTGGTCGCTGAGCTTGATATTCTTGTCCGCCACTGAGTCTACGAGACGACAGAAGTTGCTCAGAGTGTCCCATACTTCGGCTAATTTCTCATCTGTAATAATATTTGTGTATTGATCCTTACGATAGGGGGGTTTATGATCCCGACAAGGAGTGGGTGGAGAAGTTGGCTTAGTCTGTGGTTGATATATGATAGTTTGTAAAGGCACGGTGAAGTCAAAGACCGGTTCTGTTCCTTTGTGAATTGCAATGCTGATGTCACACCTGAATAGGATCAGCCATAAATCCCCGGTATAATGGTCCCAGATGGATAAGTGAAGGTTAGGATTCTTGCTAACCTTAATAACTCGGTGAGAAGTTTAGGAGTATTTTGGAACGCAGCAATGCCTCCTCGCAGGTTGATAATCTTGTAAAGACCTTCCAGGTGTTGCTCAGCGGTAATATGATCGCCAGTTAAATGCGCAACGTGTGCCAGAGTTAAGACGATCAGTATTGTGGGATTAGAAACGGATGTCTGTTCGTTTCCATCCGAAATCGAAAGTCTATTGCGAAGGAGCTGAATTGTCTTCAGCATCTGCACTGACGACCGTTTACTGGAGCGACCCGAAACCAAATCCAAGTATGCTTGAGCTCCAAACATTATGGCATTAAGATAGGCCGGATCGAATATCAACGGATCGAACATCGATCGATCTTTTACGTCGAAATCAAAGCATCTCTCTAAGGGAAAGAAAACCTGTTTCGAAGTGGAGGTGACTTCAAAGGTCAGCATCGTTAGTTTTTCAGCAGATCTTGTATTATATCTGTTAGGTACCTTAGGGTGGGAGCACATACATTTCAAGACTTCCCACAGCGTAGAGGGCTCCACTGAATCGGCAAACCGTAATAAGGATAACTCCGAACCAAGCATATTGGGGACTGCAGAAGCAGCCCCCAGGTCTAACAGTTGTTGGACTGGCTCTAAGACTGGAACAACCGTCTTGGGCTTTCGCCTACTATGCAAGATTCTTCCGCGATTTTTCCCCAGCATGCAATGTCTCCTGATCAGCTTACGCATTTCAGGATCCGCTTTTTTCATGCTGGTGGAGATGAAGAATGGCATTCCTGCCGCTGATTGACGAGCGAAAGGTCAAATCGATCGCCTGATAAATGGAACAACCGCAAACTTACTCGAATTATACGTATTAGCCATGTTGCTAGCAGACTAGTCAGAAAATTTTGAATGCAGCGTCAAAGCTTCACTTACCAGCCTGGCGAGACCATCGTTGCGGAACTATTCGGACTTTCAAAACGGGTAGGCTCTGTTCACCAAAAGAGAGGGACATATGACTCACCCCGAGGGAAAATTCAAGATCGACATGAAATATGCAGAATCTTCTAAACGGATGAAACCCTTATCGAAAGCTTTGCTGATGGAGGAATTTAGCGTGCTTGAGATTGTTTCCCGCTTTAGGGATAGCCCGAGCTAACATCTCAGGTGTATTGGAGGCCACCGTCCAATCACCTGCTGTACACCCTTACGCTATGCCTACGAATTCTTTCTTGAAGACATAAGTTGACCACTGTGTTTTAGTAGTCTGGAACCTGAGGCTGAGTACATCCTTAATTGCCGATGTACATCTAGTCGGGAAGTAGGCATCAATGTACTCTTGCGATGTAATTGAACGAGTAGTACGAAAGTTTCTTTTACTCGGCTCGTTGCGGCAGGTCTAACCCCCAATTCCATGCTTGAGAGACGGCCGAATGGTGCTGATTGAATTATTGTTCCCGATTCCGAGTAAGCACATAGAGGCTATATAGGTGGCGGTCCTTGCTTCTTCTCACTCTGTCCTTTCAACATTCCTTCTTGACAGTGGTTTGTGAAAAATCTCCCACTAGTCTCTCGAGTACAGTACCGGACCAGTACTTTCAATCTTAATTTCGACATGGCTGCTCCAAAGGTTATAGTATTTGGACCATCGGGAGCGGTTGGGTCGGCCACTGCACGGGCTGCCCACGATCTTGGAGCAAAGGTGGTGCTGGCAATGCGGGACACAAAAAAGCCAATTCCAGGCCTCGATGAAGCAAAGTTGAGAGACGGCAGTTTCGAGAGAGTACAAGCCGATCTACACAGCCCCGATACTGTCCGCGATGCTGTATCTAGCACTCAAGCAACCCGTGCCTTTATTTACATTGCCCACCGCTCATCCGACAACATGAAGTCTACCATTCAGGCACTCAAGTCTGCCGGTATCGACCTGGTGGTATTGCTCAGCAGCTTCACCATCCAAGGTGAACCAGAAGATGTGAAATCTAGTGAGGTTATACCCTACCTACACGCTCAAGTCGAGATCAATTTGAGGGAAGTGTTTGGCCCAGGCGGATACATCGCAGCTAGACCAGGTTCATTTGCCAGCAACACAATTCAGTACAAGGCAGGATTCGAGAGTGGATTGGTCAAGATTTTCGCACCAGATGCTACAGTTGATGGTATTGCTCAAGAGGACATTGGGAGAGCCTGTGGCACGGTTCTTGTGAAAGGACCGCTGGACGAAAACACGGCGATGTATCTGTACGGGCCACAATTGATTTCCCAGGCAGACTGCGTCAAGACACTCGCAAAAGTATTGGGCAAGAGTGTCACCATTGAAACGATTGAAAGAGAGGAAGCATACAAGCAATTTACAGAACAGCGTCGTTGGCCTGCTCCTCTCGCGGAATACATGATCAGGCAATCGGGGGCTATAGACCCTGCACGCAGTCTGGTCTGTGGCTATCCAGTCGGCGCTGAGCAGTTGTCGAGTGTTGAGAAATACACCGGGAAGAAAGCAATCACCTTTGAGGAATGGGCAGAACAGAACAAGCAGATGTTTATCTCTTCATAGCTGTAGAAATTATGAGATGCAGCAGCGTTCTCATCCTGATCGGTCTAACCTATTAGTAACTATTAAGTAGCACTAATTAGCCCAATTCAGTCAATCAAGATGGCAGTCATTTTGCTAATCCTTCGGGGGAACCGAGGCTCCGCCGAACACATTTGTTTCAAGTCAAGTAATTAAGCAATGTCCAAGGAATGCACATCTTGTTTTGAGGAGCTGCTGGACTGGCGGCCCGCCGCTTCACCGTTACCCATAAGAACCGAGGGATTACACGACGTGGAACATCCGGGCAGCGATATAAGACGGTGCCTCTGGTACGATTGGGAAATCTGGTCGCAACACCCGTCCCACCAGAACAACCAAGTACTGTAGGTGCAAGGGGACGGATTGAGGTTTCTATTAACTGGCTGAGCGGAGATGCACTACAAAGAGACTAGGTCCCAATAGTGTTACGTACTATATCAAACTACTTGATGTACTTCGGTTGTCATTTTTACAAAGCTAATCCCTTCATGCAGTAGTATTCTTCGCCCACCCAACGGCCCAACGTGCTAGACCTCATATCTTTCTAGACTACCCCCCTTGACAGGAGGCGACGTGCGAGGTCAGCACCTGGACGAGATTGGTGGTATATGAGGAGCCGACACGGCGCTCCTCGCCGTGGAGATTGTTGCCGCATCGGTGGCGTGAACCCCCAGATCAGGTTGCAATAGCGAGGAAAAAGCCAAGTTCTCGGGGTGTCTCAATTTCAGGCCTAGCCAGATTTATTCCCCTCCGCTTTTCCAAGAACCAACGTACCGGGCCTTACCAATATAGTCCTATCTGGTCAAGAATATCCTCTTCTGTCATCCAATCAGGGGTACAAACGAGGAAGCCGTACACCCGACGGAGGACAGTCTCAACATCAGGATTCGGTCAGGTGCAACAAGGGTGTGCAGTGATGTCACCGCAGGACCAAACAAAGCTATGCATCTGCTGCCATTCATCGCTCAATGTCGTTCTACACACAAGAATCTATGATCAATCCTAGCTGCTATCTTATGAACATGAATTCACCTCAACCTCGTGTGGCAGTGTGCTCTCCAATTGCCGGACTGACCCCAGGCTGGACAGCCGAGCAACCACAGCCCCCCCGCTACAACGTTACAAGCATAGCCGGCTAATAAACTTCGCCAGGCCCATTTACGACATGTGAAACCCCAGACTGATCCTACACGAGCATTCGCCTCGACAACGAGTAACAAATCACAACATTCCAATCCCGCCGCTAGAAATGCTACATCGGTAATGATGGTCATGCCGGCTACTGCTCCACACACTGGGAGCTAAATTGCACGCAAAGCAGACCTCGTGTTATATGAAAATCACTACCACTGCCAAATGGTCGGGTACAGGAATGGAGAATGGACTTTGATCAAGCTGGGCTCCCTGTGCTAGTGGGAATTCCACCACATGAGGGGCCCCGCATCACCTTGTGTGTTATAAGAAGACCTCGATTCGGTTCCACAAAGGTAGATTTCGCCCTCACGAACAGCTTTGGAACTCCTTTCTCCAACCTCAGGAACACACTGCACCTGCCAACGCACAAGAAAGCGACGTGAGAGTGCACTTGCTTCAAGATGTCGGAAAAAGTTGGCGAGATCGGTCACGTCGACGATGCCGGCGGCAACTTTGTCCATGCTTTCAAGGACGAGAAATGGGCGAAAGAGCAGTTGACCGTAACTGCACACGACATGGCGACCGTGGAAAAAGAGATGACCATTTGGAAAGCCATCGTCTCAAGCAAGAAGGCAATCTTGTGGAGTCTGGCTGTCTCTACGTGCGTGATCATGGAAGGATGTAAGTAGCCCGCTTCAACGGCGGCTCGCCGAAGAAGGGAGTATAATCTTGGCCGCATGATCCTGATGATTTGAAGATGACTGGAATCTTCTGGGGAATTTCTATGCATACCGTGAGTTTTACCGAGTTAAACTGATGCGATCTCCATCTGACTTCTTCTAGCTTCCTTTCAGAGAAAATATGGCGACTGGGTCGGCGTCTCGCGACAAGTACCAACAGGGTATTCCCTGAGTGCAGCTTGGCAGACGGGTCTTGGTCAGGCGGCTGGTGAGTCCAACTTGAATCGTGGAAGGATCCAACTTGCATGAGATCTGACCCCTTTGTTTAGGTTGTGGCTCTATCATCGGCACCATTTTGAATGGATGGCTCGTTGCTGCATTCGGTCCCCGGAAAGTCATCCTGTGTACATTGGTCGTTATGACTTGTTTCATCTTCATTGTGTTCTTCGCCCCCAGCAAGCCTGTGTTATTGGTGGGTGAGCTCATGTGCGGGTTCGAATGGGGCATTGTAAGTCTGAAGCGAAAAGTATTCCAGACATTGTGGTTGACTTGTTATAGTTTGCGACAACGGCTCCTGCATACGCCTCAGAGATATTGCCTTTGCAGCTCAGAGTATACTTCACCTCGTATACCAACATGTGTTTCATTATCGGTAGGTGGATAATGTTTTGCTCCCGAACAGGAAGAAGTACCGTTCCACTGTTACTAATTTACCATCTCTCATCAGGGCAATTGATATCTGCCGGCGTCTTGAGAGGCCTTGTTCACCGCGAAGACCAATGGGGTTACCGTATCCCTTTTGCGCTTCAATGGGTGTGGCCGGCATTCCTCATCCCTCTACTATACTTTGTGCCAGAGTCACCTTATCACCTGGTGCGTAGGGGTCAACTTGAGGAGGCTGAACGATCTATCCGCAGACTCCAGAACCCGAAGTCTGGAATCGAACCAAAGCAAGTGTTAGCACAGATCGTGTATACCAATAACTTGGAAGAACGTAAGCCATCGTCCCTTCCTGGCTGCGGAAGCTTTTCCCCGTCGGTACACTGACGAGATTTGTAGAGTTGAGTATTGGCACAACCTACTGGGATTGCTTCAAGGGGTTCGAGCTGCGCCGGACGGAGATAGCTTGCGTCGTTTTCGGTGGGCAACTGGTCTGCGGCCTGTGCTTTGCCTATGCTAGCACCTACTGTAAGTCAAGGCTCCTGGCTGTCTTATCACTTCATTCCATATGCTAACTACGCTCTACCCACCAGTTTTCCAACAGATAGGAATGGATACGAATGCGACATACTCGCTCGGACTCGGGGGAAATGCGCTCGCCCTCGTCGCGTGTTTCTGCAATTGGTTCTTCCTCATGCCGTAAGTTCAACCCAACAAAATGATATCGCAATATATGATCCTCTGCTGATGCACCTCTAGTCATTTTGGGCGCCGCACTGTCTATGTCTGGGGCATGGCCGCAATGGCGATTGAACTATGCATCATCGGCATTCTGAACCCGTGGACACACAGGTCCTCCGTTGCATGGACACAAGCCATTCTCACCTTGGTTTGGACGTGAGTTTCAAGTCATGAATACAATCGAGATAGGTTTGACTGCTAACTTCCCGAACAGTTTTACGTTCCAGCTCTCTGCTGGCCAATTAGGTGACTGCCTTCGCTCTTCCCTTATATGAACCACTCCGCTAAATGAAAAATTATAGGATGGGCACTTCCAGCCGAAATCGGGTCGACTCGGCTGAGGTTCGTAGCGATCTCTATCCCCGAAAATGGACAATTAAGGGCTAACAATTTGGCCCTCTAGGCAAAAGACAGTCTGTCTGGCCCGTAACACGTCCAACGTGCTGGGCGTGATCGGCGGCACTCTGGAAAACTACTTCATGAACCCCAACGCATGGAACCTGCAAGGCTACACCGGCTTCGTCTGGGGCGGGTGCGCCTGGCTTGTCTTCATCTGGGCGTATTTCCGACTCCCCGAAACGAAAGTGAGTCCACCACCCCGTTGCTGCGCCGCTCAATTTACGAGACAAATGCAAAGATTCAAAATTCCGACGGCACTAATATTTGATTACCAGGGACGAACATTCCACGAGCTCGACATCCTCTTCGCGAAGGAGGTGCCGGCCAGGAAGTTCGCGACCACCAATATCGACGAGTTCGACGAGGTCGAGAACACGCAGTTGGTTTCGAAATATGCCGTTGATGGCGGTGTTCCGCAGCGTCCGTCTTTCGTGCCCTCGATCATGAATGTGCTGGGATCTCATGCTCGTGCGGACGATGCGAATGCGGACATCAAGGTCGTTGAAGCCGGTGCGCGTTGACACGCCTCACGGCGCTACCGCTCGTGCTATGCTATGGCAGATCTTATGAGGAACGCGTGAGCTGTGCCTGTGGCAGGCCGGCGTGTGATTCGAGGCTTACTCTGACTCAAATATCTCGCTTTTGCATTTGAGCGTGTCTAAGACACTGGTGGATAAAGATTCCCGGATCGCAAGCCACGGTTTCAATGTGTCAGTCTGAACAGTCCATGCGGATTTTAATGCCTAATTTTACTTTGGAGATCCCACCAGTTTGGTACCCTTTGTGTATATAGCAGCCAGATCAAAGCATTTTGGGGGCTCTGAGCTAAAGTCAAATATTCAGATTTCCGACACAGCGCAAAATTACTCAGGCCACGGCTGGGGCCGCTTCAAACAACCTTTAACAATAACACTCCCTGTATCCATCTATTAAAGTGCGAGTTCATGTTCTAACAGTCCCGCCTTACCCATCTAAACCTTATCGTACAACTCTTTGAACCGGCTACCCGGCGTGTTCAACAATATTTTTGGGTCATCCACTTCAGCGATCTTTCCATGGCTCAGCACCACCACTCGGTCGCTATCGTCGATTGTGTGAAGGCGATGCGCGACTGCAATAGTGGTACAATTGTGGAAATGTTCCCTGATCACTTGTTGCATCAGCTCATCTGTCTTGACATCGACATTGGCGCTGACTTCATCCAGAATGACGACCTTGCTCTCTCGTATCATTGCTCGAGCTAAACAGAAAAGTTGCCGTTGGCCGTGGCTCAAGAAATCTTGGGTCATGACAGCATCTAAACCTCCCTTTGCTTCAATGACTTGCCATACTTGGCACCGAGAAAGAGCAGAGATGAAGGTTTCGTCTCGATTATTCGTTCTCGACGCGTTCTGGCCATTCAACTCGGCGGTCCAAGGATCCATGTTAAAGCGCACAGTTTCCATCGTTACCCACCAGGGCTCTTGTGGTATAACATTTAGCTTTGAACGCAATAGCTCCCGTGGAAGGGTTCCCACGTCCACTCCATCAACTGTAATTAGCCCACTGCGGAACTCAAGTAAATGGAACAAGCTGGCAAGCATTGAGCTTTTGCCACTCCCCGATCTACCACAAATTCCAATTCTTTCTCCCAGCCGGATCTTTAGACTGATGTCTTTTAAGATCAAATCCGAATCTCGGGAATAACTAGCGTCGAGGGAATGGAATTGAACCTCCCCGTTCTCCGGCCAGCCACGGCGAACTGACGCAACCTCCTGAGGGTCGTGCTCAGACTCGGTCGTCTGAACGAATTCTCTCAGTCGAGAGATCGCGCCAATGCTTGTCTCTAGGGCAGACCACATTCTTACCAAGTTTGTCAAGCTAGAACTGAGACCGACGGTGCTCAGTAAGCCAATACCTGCCAGTCCTGGCTCAATTGACGACCTTTGCGAAATGATGACCACAACTAACACCGTCACAAGGACGACAACTATCATATCAAGGACAAGGGCCAGCCATCTCTGTATGCACATCATCAAATAGAATGGACGCTGACTCTGGTCAAGCAGATTCAAATTCCTCTCCTCAAATTGGGCAGTCCATCCAAACGCTCGGATGGTAGGAAAGCCTGCTGCAGTCTCTGCAAACATAGTGTACAGCGGCGCCTTCTGCTCCAAATCTAGCAGTCTCATTTGCCGACTGGTCCTTAGATAGTAACGTTGAACCATATACAAGACAAAAATCAACACGGGAATAGTGGCTGCAAAATATCCAGAACCAGAAGCCGACATAAGCCCAAGACCAGCAATGCATGAGACTAAGGACAGAATGAAGTCTGCATAAGCATATGGTAACTCCGCGTCAATCAGGCCCATATCCTGGCTGAAGCGGTTTGTGATGGTCCCAATATCAGTGCGCGTGAAAAAGGACAACGGTGCATCCAGCACGGTCTGCAATAAGTTCAAATGAAGGCCTCGAGAACTTCGTGGTACCATGTCAAGAAATATTTGCCACGCTATAGCTACCAGGGACAACGCAGCAATTGCCGTTGTCACTCCGAATACTACAATAAATGTAGTTGATCGAGTCGATGATGGATTCGTATCCAGACTGTTCCCGTTCGAAAATATTTTGACAAGTACTCCCGGTGTTTGGACCGCACCCATCCAGAGCAACGCCTCAATGAAGGACAACGTGCTCGATATATAACCCGCTGACTTGAACCAGTATCTATAGGCAGTCCAATCACCAGTTCGGCGTAGAAGATCTTGCTTGTTTTCATCATCATTGGTTTGTGACGTTGCCAACTCCGATGCTTTGTTGGCCATTGAGGTGTGAAGATGCTCTGAGGGCTCGTTTTGCTTTGTCTCCTGTAGGTGTTGTTTGAGCTTGATGTCAAGGCTTTGAACATAACCACCAGTTCTTGCCAGGCCATTGTAGTTACCTTGCTCTGTGACTCGCCCATTTCTATCCAAGCTGACGATAAGGTCGGCGTAAGGTAGTCTGTGGGTGGCATGAGTCACCATAACGACGGTAATATGTTCACGACGTACAAGGCCCGATTGGCCAAATAGCTGTCTGAAAATATGATCCTCTGTATCATTATCAAGACCAGAAAAGACGTCATCAAGTAAGAGGATCTCTGGCTTCGTGTAAATTGCTCTTGCTAAAGCGATGCGTTGTTTTTGTCCACCACTCAATGAGATTCCCTTTGAGCCAATGAATGTCAGATCACCTTTAGGAAAGGATTGCAGATCTTCAAGTAGGCCACAACCGGAAATGATTTCCTGATACCATTGATGATCAAGAGGTTGGTTTTCCCACGATTTTGGCCCCCGAATTGCATCTCTGATAGTGCCATTTTGTATCCAAGGCTCCTGGTCCGCAAAAGCAATGGATTTGGTTCTGAGGTAAACAAAGCCTTTTGACAGGTTGGTTTCGCTCAAGATGCTCTTTATCAGCGTTGATTTCCCACAGCCGACTGGACCGATAATCATGGCAATGCATCCATCGCTCACTGACAAATCTATATCTTCCAGAACAATTTTTCCATCACTCCATCCAAAGGAGCAGTCCTTAAGCACGACAACCTCCTTAGTAAGAGGGCGCCTCGCGCTACTAAAAGTACTGAGTTCAATGGATTGCCTCTCATTCATCGTCTTAGACCAAACGTCATCTGCATCTATGGTGTGACTCAATGATAGGCGAGCATCTCGCCATTGCTCTGCCATCAAGTATTGTTGTATGCGTTGGAAGCATGCAACCGAAGATGCTATATGAGGGGTGGAATAGCATAGGATGTTCATCGGGGTTTCGACAAGGCGCAATATTGTAAGTATACTGAACGAGGTTGCGAGATCTAGAGGCCTGTTTGACGCTCTGGCCTGAAGATAGTAAAGTAAAAATGTTGCAAAAGGGGCAAAGACGCCACTCGAATTCTGAAACACAATAATGAAATTGTTCATGGCTCTGAACCTCTTGCACGCCTCAATTTCATCGATACGTAGGCCTTGCGTTCGCTCTTTAATGACTTTCGATAGCCCCAGAAGTTTGACATTCCGGATCGAGTGAAGTAGAGCAGAGGTGAAGCTGACACGAGTCTGAATGGCTTCCAGCCATCGTTTCTGGTACTGTGAAATTACTTTCGTAACCCATCCTGTCCCCAGAATCTGCAAAGCATAGACAATAGCGGGCGCATAGCACGCCTGGCCGAGTTGCAAGTATAACAAGAACATTGCTATTCCAACCTCGAAGAAGCCCAACCAGACATCATGAATAACGGTAACAGTCTCAACCATTCGTTGGATATCTGACGACATCAAGGTCAAAGATGCTGATGGGTCGGTCACACCAATGCGGAGATCTAGTGTCTTTTGGTATATGAGGGAGATAAGCCCGCCGCGAATCTGTGCCGCACAGCGGTCGAGTAGATGCTGATGTGCGGCCGATGACAGACCTTGGATTAAAAAGACCAGAAAGTAAGCACCCACTAGCCCCCAGCCCATTGAAGCCTGCTGGTCATCGCGGTTACCGATGTAATTGATAGTCGTCCGGTTTAAGAACGGTTGAGAGAATCTAGCAACTGATAAAACCAGACGCGGTAATGCCGACACAATTAAGGGCCAGAACAAGACACGACCAGTTGTAAAGAGTAACGTGTTTTGGCCACAGGATTTCGCACGAGCCCAACTCTCCCTAAATCTGGACGAGATATTTGCAGAAGCAAGGTCTTGGTCAAGATTGAAAAGATCTCCGACATCCAAATTCTTCCCAAACCCGATTTTCAGAAGTGGGTTCAGCCACCAAAAGACAGATTTATTGTAGGGTCCGCTAGTTGCCTCTGGAGGGAGATCCCTGTACCGGGCGTGCAGAACCCCGCGCTTCTCGACAGCCTCGGTCACTAGTACCATGCACTTGACAACAAGGGATAATGAAAGGAATGCAGCAATGTTTATTGAAGCATGGAGCCTGAGCAGGTAGTGGGTTCGTAACCTCACGGCATCAAAAGGAACCGAGATGACTAGATATAGCCCAATGATCGTGGAAGGAGCCACAGAGCGAGAGTGCTCAAAGCAAGAAAGAAGAAAGAGTACGCAAGCTGCAACAAAATCTATTGTGGAAGCGGCGACCGAAGCTTTGCTTGTGACGTGCAAATTCATGGCCCTCAGGATGAGAACTGCCAACTGTACGGTTGCAAAGGCAGAGAGCAGTACCTGTAGAAATCATGATGGTCAGCAGCAAAATACCGATAGATTCTGGGTTTGTATACCCACAAGTTTTGTGAAGCGGCTAATCGATGTAGCCACTTTGTTTGGCTTGCTCATAAGCCATAATACTCTTGCGCCCGCAGCGACTAAGAAAAGGGCTGCCGGTACAATAGTGAGGATGGTGTCCTCGAAGAGTATCGTGAAATCAAAAGCTCGGGCAGCAGAAACGGGTCCAAACAGCGAGTCGGAGCTATTAGTTGAAGCCATATTGCAGAAGAACAATATTCACAAAGTGGCCCTAAGAGTCGAGGTTGACGGTAGGAATTTGATGAATATCACCATTGAAAATGGGGCATGGCTATACTGCAGCAGATATATGCTCCAAGAATCGTGGTTGCCTGAACTAGGTAGTAGGATGGAATAAAGTTTGAGGGTGAAATATGTATCATCACGTCAAGGGGAGCCCGCAAGCCAGGAATTGGCCAATCGGGGCGAGCTATGTCATCTCACTGATCATCTGGGAGATCAGCGAGCTGCCTCAAATGAGGAGATGCTCAGTGCGAAGGCAACCATCAAAAGCAATTGAAGCTGCCGAGGCCATTGGGAGGAGTAAGATTTGTCTCTCCGTACCAGACGCAATAGGGTGGGTCATCTGGGAAAGATCATCAGAGCAACAAAACTACTGACTTGGGGGATGTGCAGGGAGTCGTCAAACCGCTTTTCCGTATAGTAACCGTTTTCTTCCTTGCTTTTACGCGTAGTTTCGGTGGTGGGTGGGTGGAGAGACAAAGAATATGTACGGAATACCGAAGGGATCCTACGCGATGTGTGGTCTGAAGACGTCATTCTTGGCAATTACCTGTGATTGGGTAGCGTAGGATGGAAAGGCAGAGTCCATCTCACCTGCGGTGTCGTTTCCCTCAACATCCATCGTTGGAGGTGACGGGAAGGAGAGAAATACATGGTCGCCATGCCCCTATTCGATACATTACGGGCGATCCAGGAATATACTAGAGATCGGCAGAATGACTATCATGCCAACAATTCGAAGTTGGTGTTGCGCCTTGCAGACGTCTTTTCCCGAACCTGGGACCTTGGTTTCACCGCATTTGGAGGCCCTCCCGTACATTTTGGCATCCTACACCAGCGTTTCGTTGACGGACATGGCGGCAAGACGCCCTGGGTTGATGAACAGACGGTATGCCTTCGAGATTCCTTTTCGTCGTTGCGACACCCCAAACGCTCTCGTGGCCTCAGCGATGCTTATGGCTTGGGAGTCTTAGTACCAGGAGTTGTTTGCCCTATGCCAGAGTCTCCCTGGTCCGGCAAGCACTAAGATGCTCTTTTGCATGACCATGATCCATGCTGGATTGGTCCCAGCAATTTTAGTATTTCTCTTATGGAGGTAAGTGCACTTGCTCCGCGTTCCGAGACTGCTGCTGAGGGACATCTATACAGTCTGCCTGGGGCTGTCGGGATGTTCGGTCTCTCTTTAGGAGTTCAGAAGATCTCGGATGTTCTCCCAGGTGCGGTCTATGCCCTCTTGTCTGGTCTCAATGCTGCGACTGTCGGGCTTGTTGCTCTCGCAGCAGTGCAAGTGAGCGAATATTCCACCCATGTCAATTTCCACTACATGCTCACCAAACAAGCTTGCAGAGAAAGCGATCAAAGACAGACTGTCGAGAATCCTCGTAATGCTTGGAGCCTGTGCAGGAATGTGTTATAACGCACTGTGGTACTTCCCGGTTCTCATAGCCCTTGGGGGTATTGTCACAGCAACCTGGGATGTCTCACTTCGCCAGCAAGTCCTGCGACTGAGGAGAAGGATGAAACAGCGTAGAAGGCCTCTCGACGAAAGTAGCGAAGATTCCGACGGTCAAGGTATTACTGTTGTATCGGCAGATCTATCGGCTCCGCAAGCCACTGCCGTGAATTTGCAACGCCGCACTGGCAGCGCTGTAACATCAATGACCGAAGCAAGCCAGTCTGAAGCCCCAACACGCGGGGGGCCTTTTACTGCTGATGAGGCACCATCCACTTCCACGGACATGGGTTCTCATGGAATTCCTGTGTGGGCTGGGTTAGGTATTATTGGAACATTCTTTGGTATGTTGAAGTGGTCCGTCTCCAAGGTACAGTCCCTAATCCTGTCGCAGTCTCCTTCGTCATCGTCATTGTAACCCGCACTATTTTGGATATGCCACCCTTGGAGTACAATTTGTTCGCGAACATGTACCTAGCTGGCACAATTATATTTGGCGGGGGTCCGGTGGTAATACCACTGCTCCGTGAATACGTAGTGCAACCAGGGTGGGTGTCGTCAAGGGATTTTCTGATCGGCCTTGCTATAATCCAGGCATTCCCAGGCCCAAACTTCAATTTCAGCGTTTACCTCGGTGCGCTTGCGGTCCTGAGAACGAACCAGCCTAGCTTTCTCGGTGCGCTCATAAGTTACCTCGGGATTTTCTTTCCAGGCTTGACGCTTGCCGTTGGTGCCCAGGGAATTTGGAGAGTTCTTCGAACCAGACCTCTCTTCATTAGCCTACTTCGGGGGATCAATGCCACTGCAGTCGGACTGGTGTTCACAGCAGTGTATCGACTGTGGGAAATCGGCTACTTGACCCCCACCGCGAATCAGGGTCAGAGCTTGGGCATGGAGCCATGGTGGGTTGTTGTCGCAGTGATAACCTATTGTGAGTGTGCCTGGTATGGAGTACCCGCGCCACTTGCGATTGCCTTCGGTGCGATTCTAGGTATAGCTTGGTACGGCGTTGTCAGTAGATGATGAGAGCTGCGACAGAATAATTGAGGGATGCGGGATGAAGGAATCCCTACATACCAAGTTGAAGCCGCCTAAAAGCAGGCCTGTCGACCAACTAACCCCCTTTGAGCAATCGGGGGTCGGGGCCCCCGATCTCACATGATGGCGAAGGTCAAAGGAAAGCTGCAACCCCGCAAAGGTTCTAATTAGAAGCTTAGTCTAACTTCCTCGAGTCTCAAAGTCTGATCGTGTCGGTGAAAACAAACCGCTCAAAGTTGCGTTGCAGCTTTCCACCCACGAAAACAATCCGCCATAGTGTTCAACCCTAGTGGTGGCGGTCGATCTGATGGAAATTCGGTGTTCGCCCATTGAGATTAGCTTCACAAGCTTTGAGAAATGAAAAATAAGTCCGGCGACAAGGGAGGTGAACGATCCGCGGCGTGCTTGCAATGTGGAAAGACATTTGCTCGATCTGACACCCTGCTTCGCCATGAGAAGAGCCATCATTCTACGGAAGATCGAGGACCTATCCATCGCGTTACTCATGGAACCTTTAGAGCGTGCCATGGATGCGCATCGGCCCGATCGCGGTGCTCTGGCGGAACTCCTTGTGGGCGTTGTAGCGTTCGCAAGCTAGAATGCATATATCCAAACAAGCGTCGCAAGGCAACTTCTGCTGAGGAGCATCTCAATTTCGGGATAGCCTCTCAAAATCTGCCCCTGGCTGGCCAGTTCGGTCAGCTAGTCTTTGCAACCGGTGGGGATGAGCACTTCCCATCACAAGACAAGCTCTCAACAAGAAACGCGTCAATCACCGGCGCCCTTCAAAATGATGGAACCCAATATAACACCACTGTTCGTTACGACCAACCGACGTCCTCGGTCGATTACCCCTCGAGTACCCTATCCCAACCCAGTGTCCCCCCCGCAGTGGTAGATCTCGGTTCATTGGATCCAGGAACGAACCAAATGGTGGACCCTAGAGAGTTTACGGAGACGCAGATATCGAATCAGTACCCTGGTGATTTTGCAGATCAAGCTGGCTCCTACGACTATACTACCTTCGACGAGCCATTGAATTGGATACCACCCAGTATCTATCCATCTCCATACGATGCCGAGCTTGAGCAAGACTTTTCCTTCATCTTACCAAACCTGAGTGACACGCCTGATATAGGACAGGATTTCACCTTAACCTTGCCCATGGACGGCGGGACACAATTTTATCATGTCCCTCCTAGTGCAGCACTCGAAATGACCCGCTCCCATGAACGTGCTCCCTCAGCTATAGGCCTAGAGCAGAGTCCCGCTTCTTCCACGAGCGACAATGCCATTCTTAGCAACAAATCCACGAATTCGATGACCAATGTTTCTGACGCTAGAAAGAAGAAGCGAAAATCTTCATTCATCCCCGATACATTTGCTACACCCCGCGCAAAACGAGCTACGTACTCCTTCCCCGAGAATTCAGACTATTCAGGAGCAGCCTCTTCTTCCAACTCTCGAGAATACTGCACTGAAGACACATACAATGCTATCGCAAATTCTTTTGAATCCCTCTGCCAACAGGGGCAATTCATTCAGACACGTTTCGACACCTCAACATTTCCTAGCATTGGGAGTATCAATAGCTGCCTCGCTCTTTATTTTGAGTACTTCCATCCCACTTATCCTTTGATTCACCTTGCAACCTTTGGATCGCAGACTCCTTGGCTTGTAATGCTTGCTGTGGCTACGATCGGCAGCACCTTTATCAAATCACAACACACCATCGACATCAGAGACGCCTTCCAGGAATTCTTACGGCGAGCGGTTTACCAACACGCAGACCAGGCTCCAGATGGCTCGCTAGATATACCCTTGGCACAAGCTCGCATCCTGAACCTCATAGGCCTGATTCAAGCTGATCGAGAGCAGTTGAGGTCACTCGCGCCTCGGTATCATGCAGATCTATCGCGCTGGTGTCTCGAATCGGGGGTGCTACAGTTGACCGAGAACTTCAACCTTCCCGAGGCTAGGCTGGAATCCAGTAAGCAGCCAAATCCCACGCATTTGTGGCAAAAGTGGATCAGAGTGGAGTCGCTTCGAAGGATAGGTTATATGTCGTGGATGCTCGATTGCGGCCTTGGGTACATGGCCAATGCGAGACCTCTGTGCAACATGGATGATGCCAGAACACCAATGCCATGCCCTGAGATGCTTTGGGACACCGCTACAGCAGATACTTGGTATGAAGTCTTTCAAAAGACACCTCAAACACCAAGTCTTTGCGTAGCCCTCGAAACCCTGTACAGCAAAAAGAAAATAGACCCGTCTTACAGCGACCTTTCCCAGGCATTATTGATACATACACTCTACCAGCGGACTTGGGAAGTTGGCACACACATAAAACAACCACTGTCCGAATGGGTTCCGACGGGAAAAGCGAGAGGCTTTCTCAACACCCCCACCAAAGATAACTTCTGGCTTCCATTGTACCCGCTCTACGCCAATTGGCGCAACAGCGCTTGTGACTGTCTCGATGTCATACACTGGCAAGCGTCTAGCACTGTCGCAAAGGCCTCTGGGATCGAGCACGGCGTTATATTACACCTTCATCTGGCACGTATCGTACTTCTTACACCGTTCCAAGAAATTCAAGACCTCCTATTCTGCTTGATTGGCAAAGTGGATAATTCTCCCAAGGCGTCCTTCTATGTCCATGATGGCAGCTATCAGCCTCGCAATAGTACGAAATTACCTCAGATCCGGAAGATTATATGGCGATGGTTGCGTGAAGATCAGCACAAAGCACGCTTGGCGATGGTCCATGCCGGCTCAGTCTTTTGGTATGTTCGGCGATACTCCTCGGCAAGCTTTTATGAACCTATTGCCGTGTACCTGGCCTCCTTAGTCCTTTGGACATACGGATCGTATCAAAGCGCAGCTCTCGAACGTGACGCAGCCATGGCCTTACAACGGCCAGAGGGAGGGCCCAGCGGCCCAGATGCCGAGGCTGTGGTGCAATCTACTCGGATGGAGAGAAAGGAGCACCCTGTGAAATTCATTGCCAA
>Ga0105239_10000898_pt1 | contig 42314 bp, 37 predicted proteins | sample KBSC44metaG_FD_92761 | JGI IMG/M metagenome (GOLD analysis project Ga0105239, IMG submission 92761) | Corn rhizosphere microbial communities from Kellogg Biological Station, Michigan, USA - KBS C4-4 metaG | ecosystem: Host-associated > Plants > Roots > Rhizosphere > Soil | place: Michigan, USA...
CGCGCGCGGTATCATCGATAGGGGTGATTGGTCGCAAAACAGGCTGCGGATGTGCATTGGGATGTGCTTGTTGTTGTGACGGTTGTGGTGATACACCACCAATGTTGATTCCGTCCCGAACGCGTGTGGTACCGATGTCGAGATAATTACGAACAATTTTCAAATCCGTACCAGTACCGTTTCGTGCTGCGGCAGCGGCCGCCTGATCGATGTGCGGCTTTGCCGCTGCCAGTTCTTTTTTAGTCAGAGGCGGCGCTTCAGTCTGCGTAACATTCACCCTGTCTGCGTCAACCCCGCCAATACGTATCATTGAACCTAAAACCAACAAATGTTGCGGTCCTTGTTGTTGCGGTTGTGCTTGTTGTTGTTGTTGTGGATGCGGTTGTGGTCCGGCGTGAGTGTCCGACATACCAGCATAGAGGGCACCAACGTGTCGGCGATGTTGAGCCATGTCAACTTCGGCGTTAAGATGGTGTTGCGCTGCTGCTCCGGCGACGGCGTCGACAGCGGCCTTGGCCATCTCCGCATCGGCCGCCGTGGGCACGTGGTTCGTACCACCATGACCGATGTTGACGTGAGCGTGTTGGTATGCGTAAATCTCGCCAAACTTTTGGTCGGTGGACGCCATTGTGACTTTGATCGTGGGCGTGGTGGGTTTTTGCGGAGGAAGAGCGGCACCAGAGGCGTGTTGTTGCTGGACGTGATGTTGTTGTTGACGATGAGCGGCCGCGGCAGCAGCTGCAGCCGGAGCGGAACGAGAAGAAGGCACTTGTGAAGAACGCGGTTGATATGCATGAATCGGTTTTGGCGGAGGGGCTGCAGCAGCAGCAGCAGAAGCAGGCGAAGCAGGCAAACGATTCGGCGGTTTCACTGCTGCCGTTGGAACCGGTACGGAAGCCGGAAGAGCAACGTGAACTTGTGCTCGATCACGTGCTTCCACCTCATTGATAGTCGTATCAACGTCCGGCGACTCATAAATAACCGCTTGAGCCTGGCCTTCGACGCTGATTTTATCGTACGTCGTCTTGGTAGCAGGCCGCATTTTTGTGTGTTTTAAAGGAGACGAGAATGACAATGTGCGAGTGTATTTTTGTTTTTTTTGTGTTGGATTGCAAGATATTTTTCCGCAATAAATAGATTTTGTGCACTCTTTTGCGTCTCTCAAACGTGCATCAAAACAAAAACCGAACAACGACATGGTTGAGCCTGTTCGTGTTACGCCATGTGTCGGCGCGACATTATGGGAGAACAGTTTGGGCCGGTTGGTGCATGTGCTCAGTGAGACTCCATTGCAGCGATTGCACTCGATGGCGCTCGCAGTAAGACGGTTACTAATCACCATGCAAGATCCTGGACACCCACTGGCGTTGGACTTCAACCGTGTTGCAGTTCCGACGTCACCGCGGTGCGGCATTCATAACTCGGTCTCTTCTTCGATTACCTAAATATCATTCTTTTTTGTGTTGCTACTCGTCTGATGCTTTTTTCTCTTTCTCATTTTTGCAGTATCGCATTCCAGAATTCATCACCCTTTTTTTGTCGTCTTATGTTTGTCTCTGCACAGGTAGTTGTTGACGATGTCGTCGATGCCATTACAATTGATATCAACAACAATGATCGAATCACCAAAACCGCCTCCGGTAATTCTCGTGCCATATTGGGAAAGTTTGGCACGTGCTGAAGCTAAGCGTTCAGATGCATCGGCGTCATTATCAGCTTCATCTTCTTCACCTTCTTCTTCTTCTGCATCGTCTCTTGCCGTATCTGGGCCGGCGTCGACTACAGAGGCACCACAACCAGTGGCAAAGGCTGGCATTCAGGATCATCAAAAACATCGGGAAAAACTCCAACAAAATGTCTATGTACCTTCCAGTCGTATCCACAACCAAAAGCACATCGACAAGAAAACTGAAATGAAGAAAATCGTATTACAGGCCGTACGATATCCAGAGATTGATCAACGTGGTAAACGCGTTGGTTTTTTGCATGTGCCAGCATCTCTTTTGCTACTGGATGAACAACGCCTGCGTAAAAACAAAGGTTATGGTGTTCCGATTGTAATACACGAAAGTAAAGTGCCCGCCGCTTATTGTGGTTATTTTCCAAAGTCGGGTCCATGGCTTTACGGATTTGCATTCAATAATTTACGTCCATCGGACATACTGGATGTGAGTTCATTTGAAGTGACGTTAACAAATGGCGTTAGCAAAGCAGACTCCGGTCTGCAAAAAGAGTCGATACTGCAGTTCATGGTTCGGCTTCACATTGGTTCGCTACGCCATATGAGAGTTCGATCTCCCAATGGCAAAAGCACGTGTCTGACCGTTACCTCCGATGATACCATCGATTCCATAAAGCAAAAAATTCAAGATGCCGCGACTCAACAAAAGAAACGGCATGTTGTCACTGAAGTTTCATCCGATGCTTCAAATGAACAGGAAGACTTATATGTCGCCGTAACAAATTTCCAAATGGAAAATATGTTGATGGAGTTTGTGCCCATTCCAGGTGAATGCGCACAAATTACGCATGCTGCGTTGGAGTCTCAAGCGGCAGCGTGCTTTGCGCGGAACATTTTTCCTCCCACTTTATGGACAATGTGCGGGTTTCGCCCCTCGTTACCTCATGTGACATCCATAGCATAGCGTGTTTTTTATCTATTTGTAATGTTCGTCCAACCAAACACAACAGGTGTTTAAGGGTGTTTTTTTTCACGGAGCGCATCAGGACAACCGCGCCTGTGCATCCGAACCAACTGATAAAAACACACGCCATTGCTACGAACGTCATGCAAGTCAAAGTCGCGATTCACGATCGTCTGAATCGTCTTTTTACTTTCGATTGCATAGGAACGCACGACAGCCGCGACTTCAGGCGGTAACATGGTGGTCTTCACCAACAACGTGATCGGATCGACAAACTCCAATCGTGCCCATGGTTGATCAATGCACAAGGCTTGATCGTGTTCATCACGAAGGCGCTCGAACGCTTGCCGCGTGACAGTGGCCATGTCAAGTCTCTCTTTGCAATCATCAGGCCGTTCATGCACGCGCACGGAGACCTTTAATCGCAATGCATCGTCTTCCTCTGCATAGTTCTGGCCTTTACAGCTTCCTCCGGGCCGAAGGGAAACACATCGATGGAGTTCACACCTTAAGGGATCGCACGTGCAGTTGGCCTTACTCTCACTACCACAGTCACAGTCGTCATATCGTTGTCGCTCTACGCCTTCACACTCTGTCAGCCGAAGGTCCTCTTGAGGCAGCTCGAACTTTTCATTGTCATCCCATGCACCAGAATCCAATACCGCCGTGGATAGCAACGGCACCCGCCTTGGACCAACCACGATATGTGCGAGTACGTCCCATACCGCCATGCCGACTATGGAGTTCAACCCCGGGCAACACAGTGCGTTGATCACAGCGTACTGGGGGCCATCCAACAAGATGATCGCTGATACGTAGTACCTCTCCATGGCACTCCGTACATGCTGCGCCACCACTTCGGTTTTTGTTGCTTCTGATGGCGATTCCGAAGCCGTTGATTCTGCTTCTGCTTCTCCTTTTCCTTCGGCTTCTACGATCTTTAAGCGTTTCGGGCCAGGTTGAGTGCCAGGTTCGTCGACGCCGCCTCCAGACCGCTTTACACCGGCGGACATCTAAACGACACACCGAAACACACATTGAGTCATCATGCAGCAGTAACGCCTTTTGCTTTTCAACGAAGAACACAAGAAAAGAGAGGCAGCGAGAGAGCAAAAAAAAGACAGAGAAAAAGAGAGACAGAGAGAAGACACACAAGACACGAGATGGAATGTTAGCGCTGCTGCTTCAGCAAGTTCAAACGCTGCTGAGCAGTTTCGAAACGCTCTTGAAACTGCGACTCGCGATTGACTTGAACAGCCGTCGCGGTTTCAATCTCCAACTGTCGCTTCGTGACAGCATCACGATCGCCTTCCAGTTTTTGAATTTGGGCATGAATGCGTTTTCGTTCTTCCTGTTTGAGCCGAAGTTGTTCAGCTTTCGCTTTACGACGGGCTTCATTTTCGGCCTTGCGTTTCTTTTCCGCCTCTTCTTCGGCCTTGCGCTTTGCTTCTGCTTCTTCGGCTGTTTTAAGTTCTTCTTGAATTTTGGAGATAAGACGCTCCCACTTCTCGGCGCGATCGGTCGCCCCTTTCATCTCCTTCATCGACTGCGCGACCAGCTTTTGTTCCTGTTCCAGTTGCAACTGAGCGCGCGCCAGTTCCTGTGCTTCGCGTTGAAGAAACGCCTCCTCTTTTCGGAGCGCTTCGTCGATCTCTCGCTCTTTACGCGCATCATCGTCTTCTTTTTCTTCGTCCGTAAAAGCAACGGGTTGCTGCACCAAAGCGGCGGCCGCTGCAGCAGGTCGTTTGTGTGCTTCTTGTGGTTCTTGTCGGGCTTGTGGTGGAGAATGTTCCAATAAAATTTGGAACGGAGACATGAACAGACGATTGGTTGTCGCTGACTCCGTTATCGATTTACGATCTTCGGCTTGTTCTCCAATAAGCAACGTTTGCCGACCACATCCTTCCTTTGCACCGACTCCGTCTTCCTTCATCCCGTCCGGCTTGTCGGCTCCTTGAGACTCGCGCAAACGAACCACCTCTTCGGTCTTTACGGTGGATTCCGTGGCCAGCGATGTGTTAAACCCACGTGAGGGAACATGCATGGCCTCTGCCACGTCTGTGACGCCTGATGCCTTCGAAACCTTACGAGGTTTTTCGGAGGAGGACTCTGACGTGTCGGTGGTGTCAACCTCCACGTAGGTACCGCCAAAACGCTGATGTTGCGCACGAAGGTATTCCGTCACAGTGCGATAAGGCACACCGTTTTTGTCGTACTTATCATACTTTCGCTTAGCGGACGCGCGAGTGTTCGCGCTGGCTCCACCCACTGGATTACCAGTCCGACGTGGAACACTCCCGGGTTCACCCTCTTCTTCTTGTTGAACAGGATCATTGGTGCACTTTTTGGCAGCAAACAGCAACCGTACAAACGATTGGTACCGTGCACAGCCTTTGTCGTGTTTATCGCGACCGGGCAGCTCCGCCACAGTCACATAATCGCGAACGTCATGGATGACATCGCGACCCTGCGTGACGGTGTGCAAATAGAAATCGGTTTTTTTTGCGATATCGTCACCAATCTCCATGATGAACTGAAGAAGATCGACCTTGTGCTCCTTGTCTCCTTTATGATCGATAAGTTGAACGTTTAGCGTTTTGACGTTTCGCGACGCGAAAGTTCTGGCCAATCCGATTTGTTGCGCCATCTGTTGCGTGTTGTGGTGCTTTTCTTGGGCATCGATTTCGATGCAGTAGTGCACTGTAAGTGTCACCTGATCAGCCACTTCGGCACATCGCTGATTGAACAGCTTGCCCAACTCCCCGTGCAATTGTTTTTTGAGTGCCTGATATCCGTTAATGCCCGCCAGGCACTGAAGTGGCGCACTGACAGGCTGTACACCGACACACAAGCAACACAGTATACTCATTGGTCATCGTCTTTGCTATATACAATGGTGCGCATACCTTCCAATCAACGTATCCAATGTTGCACAGGCGTGCTACCAAATCAGCGCCTTGGACATCCGCCCCTTCTTTCTTTTTTTCCTCCACCATGGCGTCCAAGACGCCAGTAATTTTCTCCTTATACGTCCAATACCGGCCTTCACGCCCTTTTTCCGCGCCGCGTGGTGAACCGGCAGCCGCATTCAACGCTGAACCAACCAACGCCGAACCAGACCCAGAACCAGAGCCAGAACCAGAGCCAGAACCAGAGCCAGAACTAGCCGCTGCTGATGCCGCCATCAGGCTGCAGTGGACACAAAAGAACACAAAAGATGACACGCACGAAAACAACAGAATGGAAAACGCACGCATGAGCAAGCAACGCAGTTTTTTTTAAATTGTGAGTGCAAGAAACTCGAAGTAATGCAGAAAAGTTTTCAGTTTGCAAAACATTTTGTTGCAAAAATTTTGTGGTTGCAGCTCTTCCGTTTTTTCTTGTGCGTGCGTCTGCGCGTGTTCTCGTTCAGAATTTCATTTTTTCGGCTTTCCCGGTTCACGCACGACTGACGATGTGCCGGTGGTGGTGTGTGTGTGTGTGTATTTGCCGTTTCCAGAGCAAACCATGTCTGCGGAGCCGAAGATCAAGAACGAAGCAGATGCACGACCTGCAGCGGCTGCTGCAGCTGCCGCTCATGTTCCTCGCGAACCGCTCACAGATGAGCAGTTGCTCGCCATGGCGATTCCGTACGACCCCATGGCGGCACGCAAGCGGCAAGAGGCGGAAAAAGCAAACATGAACAACGCCGGTGTGTTCCGCGTTTTTACGAAGATGCCCGCAACGGCGAAGGATGCGAACAAGAAGAACTTGAGTCCATCGTTTTGGGATGTGATCGCAAAGTACAAAATGGAGACGTTCAACCTGAGCAGTCTCTACGTGACCGTTCAGGACAACCAAGTGAAGGTGACGTCCGCTTGGGATATGAAATCGGTCGTTCTCACCCCGTACGACTATCTGACTTTGGCATCTCAATGCCTGATTCCTCACTCGGGTAGCGCTGGGTATGACGATCAGCCCATCAAATCGGCTTCGTATTTGATGGAGCTTATGGAAGCGGATAAAAAAGTGAAGATCGAAGAGGCGGATAAACCTGCGTCTAAGGCTGGTAATGCCGCTGATGCCAGTGCCGCCGCTGGCGGTGGTGATGGCGGGGATCACGACGCCGCCGCCTCGGCATCGAACAAGCCTAAGCGCAAGCGTGCGCGCAAGTAGCTTGTTAACCCGCCTTTTTGTTGTTTGACGCGCTTTTTTGTATTGAGACGCGCTCGATGCGCTCGACGTAATTACAAGCATCCTTACTCAAATGCCATATGTCGTTTTGTGTGATGTGTCTCGTGTCGTGTCGCAGTCGTGCATTATCGCGTTCGTGTCGCATCGCGTTAGTGTTGAAGCGGCAACGATGGATCATCTACCGCCTTCCATGTCCGCAGTGGAGATGTCACGGACATTGTCGACGCTGTATGCCAGTACGTATATGTGTTTTTGTGTTGGGTTGCGCTCATTTTGTATGTATGTGTTTGTGTGTATATCCACACAAACCAACAGGATTGCAGCTGCAGTTGGTTCGCTCATGTATTGTCATGTCGCAGATCGGGTTAAGCGTCAATCCCCCCATACAGCACGTCAACTCGATGAAATCGTGCATTGGCGCATGTGAACTCGTATTGAAGGAATTGGATGAGTGGAAAGCGGTTGCGTTCCCCCCACACAGCAACTATATGGACATGAAAACGTCGCTGGCGGGTGTTCAGTGGTGTTTTGTTCCGTCATCTATCACATTCGACGATGATGATGACGGTTTAAAACAGAGACTGTTGGATTATACTGCGGTTGCACGTGCGCTTCATACCTTCACATCTCCGTTGCATCTCTGGTCGCAACTCGATACGTGGCGATTTGGGATGGATGGTGGTGCTGCTGCTCCTCCGTGTACACAAACCGGTACACAAACGCCAAAAGTATTGGTTTTTTCGGATACGACCATTCGCAAACTTTGGGAATGGCTGATGTTCGCCGGCGGTCGAGAAGTTTTGAAAGCACGGACCTGTCATCATTACCAGATCATGATGGACATTGTGTTGTCTTCGGATCGGGCGTTCGAGTTGGCAACGCAAGAGCGAGATCAAAACGGATTGGTTCTCTCACTTGGTTTTCCGTGGAATGCCGCCTTTGAACAACAACAACATTCCTCGGTGTTTGTGATGAAATCGGTGTTGCATTACGCGCTGAACTCGACTGAAAAGATCTGGCGGACGCTGACAGACCGCAATCAACCGTACCTCATTCGGCTGTTACAAGACGAAGCTCGTTTTGTCGCTGCTGGACCGCCCTTCGTTACTCAAAATCCGCTTGTCGGCGTTTTCGTCGTTTCCGTTGCCATGGCCGATGCAGCGGGTGTACTGGATGATCGAGGTGCATTATTGGCGATGAATCTTCCGACCGAACGTATCAATGAAGTGCTGATACCTTCAGTCGATGTTTTCACGGTGAATGAACATCGGGCCGAGTCAGGAATCCAACGGGCCGCCGCACAAGTTGGATTGGATAAAAGACGTCGTTACCTTCTGCGCAAAGCCACCCCACTGATGTTGGCTTTGCTTTGTCGAGATATTTGCGACGATCAGCTGTATACATGCGATGATCATCTGTGCGCCACTGCTGGTTTTCGCCCGAAGACAATTCAGGCGCTTTTGCGTCGTCGCGATCTGAACATTCGTGTTTGCGGTCAAGTATCGGACACCAAGTACCCGAATCGACCCGAACGGTCGATGACTGCATTTGGCATATTTTCTGGTGCGTACACCGGCACGAACATGCGTCAATTCGCATACGCTGTCGGGTGCGACTCGGATGGCCAAATGCATCGTGTTCATGATCATATCGTGGATGTGTTTGGATTGGTCAGCACTCACCCCACGTATCTGATGAAGGCCGAACCTTACATTCGCGACGTACTACAAAATGGCCAAGGCAATTGTGAATCGCACATCAAGTGCAAGTGCGTGACCGAAAGTCGACTGCTTCTGCCTGTACTGGTCACTTTGGTGTTGGATTACGCTGCTGTTCCAACGATCTTACCCCCGGGGTACGTCCCGCCTGCGAAAAAGCTGAAACCCAAACACAATCCGAAAAGTGCTTCTGCATCAAGCGCATCAACTGCGTCACCGGCTTCCGCTTCCGCGTCAGCGACTTTTGCATCACCGGCTTCCGCGTCAGCAGCTTTCGCGTCACCACCTTTTTATTCCGCATCATCAGATTCGGAAGAACCAACGGAGACGCCAGTAAAGAAATCGTCATTGAAATCGGGATCGAAGCGCAAGTTCATCAACGTCGATGCTGAAGTGATCGATCTCAGTCATGACGATGAAGATGATGAAAAAGAAGAAGAAGATGAACGCGAACGTGGTGCACGCTTGCGTCAAAAACTGACTCATTGACGAATCAAGAATTGTCTCACGTTCATCTTTCTCTTTCTTCTGTTCTGTCCTCCCTGTGTCTCTTTCTCTTTCGTTTTATCACTCACATCCAGAAGATGCAAAATACAGTGCCTGCCCGCATAAAAGAGAGGAACCCAGAAAAAGAAATAACATGACATCGCAAGAACAATATTGGGAGGAAGCGACTGCCCAGTATCATCGTGAGATTTTTGGATTGGCGGAGCAGCTGTGCAAAAAGGGAATCGTGGACTGCCGTCGAGAGAAACCAAGACCGCCTTTTCACAACGCCCTTGCCCTGGGTATATGGTTGGCGAAAGCAATCAGAAGAGCGACTATTTTATTAAATAATGCTCCAGAAGAAGTCAAAGAAAAAAGCGATTTGTGGCGGTCTGATGTTGCGTATGTGGAACGCATCAACCGTGTGTGGAAGGGCATCGAAAAAGCCATAACAAAGCAAGTGCACATATCAATGGGTATAAAAGTACCAGAACCGTCTCGTTACCGTCCGGGAATTCATGCTCTCGATGCGATTCGTAATGAGAAGCAGAAGGAGAAGCAACCAGTAAAGTCTGAGAAATACAGAACATGGGAATCGATTCCTGAAGTGAAACACTTTGTTGAAGAAATCGAACACGCTGACGATGAAAAAACTATCGCGAGAGCCTTGCGTGACATTGATTGGGCCGCCGTTGGTACAACCATGTTTTTCAGAGAAAAGAAATATAAAAACAACAAGCTTGTAAGCACGGATGCGTTTTATTTTGAGGTGAAAGATGTGAAGATAACGAGAGTTTACGCGAAGGATCGTAACTACCCGCTTGTCGATAGTCAAATTGCGCAAAAAAACATTCCGAAAGTATTGGACAACATAAGAGAGTTAATTCGTAGAAACAACAACAACAACAACACACATTAGGATTTAATCGTAAATTTACAATTTCTCACATGCCCATGAATCGTGAGACTTCGCTGTCTTGGTTGAGAGCGTTCGAGTTTGTGACTGGAAACAAAGGAATTCCAATCAATTAGCTGCACATCAAATGTTGATGCATCAACATCACCACGAATAAAAATAGATTCCGCAGCAATGGATTCATTTAATAGAGGATCCAAAAGATCGGATGATGAAACGGGTCGCAACATTGACTGAAATCTTTGTTGTTGTTGTTGTCGTTGCTCTTCTTGTTGTCGTTGCTGTTCTTGTTGTTGTTGTAGCTGTTCTCGTACTTGTACTTGTACTTGTTGTTGTTGTTGTTGTTGTTGTTGTTGAATCACCAACGAATGCATAAGAGGAATGGGAGTCGATGCTTGTGGTTGTTGTATGGCTGGTTTGTCTTCTTCTTTGTCTTTATTTTCGAATTCTTTCTCTTGAGGCGGCTTCTTATCTTCAGGAGTAATTTTTGCTACAGAATCGTTATCCGATTCCATTTTTTGGTATCTTGCTTTTTTGTTCGGCTGAACATCTTCTGGAGTGGCGTTAGGCAATACTGTTCGTTCAAACACACGTTTCATACCACTCACAACAATATTCGGGGGCATATCGATGGCCGCGGGGAAAGCGGGGAATTCGAATTGTATTTTCGATTTATCCTGTGTATGCAAAGCCCGCCGCTGAATAGCAACAGCATCGTCCGAAGGACCCATTGATTTACCGATGGGATCACTGATGGGTTTTTCGTTTTCCGCGTTCAATGACGAAAGGGGCAATGAAAACGATAACTCGACAGCCATGTCTGAAAAAAAAACAATGGGAAGGAAAAAGTTTTCGTGAATAAAATGTTTTTTTATTGGGACAAAAGCAGTTTGCTTGTCGGAACGAAACGAAGAAAAAAACAAAGAAAAGGAACAAAATAGACTAACCACAATTTGAATCGATGACCATCTTGTTCAAAATTTGTGTCGTGAATAATAATTTTGTTTCCGCGTCCAAAAACGATATGACATCACCGGAAAACATTCGACTGAAATCGAACTTGGTGAAAATCGGAGTATCATTTTTATGTCGTGCTGTTAAATAATCCAAGCTTGCCTTTAATAGACAATCGTAGGTGGTCTGGATCGCTTTTAATTGCATCGGCGCGATCAACGATTCCATGACAACTTGATATTTTCCGAACGAAAAGCTTTTGACGATATACAAGTGTCTTGTTTTTGTTTTCTCATCGAGTTCGTAAAACACATTCATTTTGAAATACAAAATTGCCGCCACGATTTGTTGTACATTAATAAAAATTGCAAACAACTTGCGCTTAAGTATGTCGTTAACGTCTTGAATATAATGAAAGTATCCAAGTTTCCAAAATGCGACGGTCCAACCTTCGAGAAACCAAGACGAACATTTGTCCAAGACGTCGCTCGTGAATCCAAAATCAGATACCACGACACGTTCAATGAGTTCTTTGTCAGTCGTAGAAAATTTAATTAGAAATTGATTCCATTGCAAGTCGCCATGTAATATTCCGCGCATTCCGAGTTCAAACGCCAAACGAAACGGTTTCGTAAACGTTCCATTCCATAGTATTAACCATTTTTTGGCATAGGTAAACAAATCAGTGTCAAATAATTCCATTTTCTGATAGTGCACAAGTTTTCCATTTTTCCTCTTGATCTCCCAAGACGAGTATAATTTGGGTGCAAACACTACGCCTTCTAGAGTGAAACGCTTTAGAAACTGCACTTCCGTATCGGGTACTCGTCGATAATCGATTGCCGTGGCCTCTGGTGGATCCAAATCACGTTCAATTCGTTTCAATGCACGAAATTCGTTGTTGTCACGATCGTGTACTTTCCACACCATGCCCCAATTTGATTTCGCAATCAGGCACAACACATCCAAGAGAGGAGGATGATGAGCAGTGTGTTTGTCATTTTCGTCGTAAATGTGATGTTCCAACGGGTCTTGTGCGCTCTGGGTTGTGTTTTTTGTTTGAACTGTGAGATTCTGATTCATCATTGTGTTTGGTTTTGGTATCACGCTCTTGATGTCGCATGTATTGATCGGGTTTTGTGTTATTGGTCCTTGTCGTCCTTGTCGTTCTGTATGTCGTTCTGTTTGAACACTCTTTTTTTTTCGATGACACGAACGAGTGTATGGCTTAAATCGTGTTGCTGCATCTCCTGATGCCATCCCTTTTCGCGTGTTGCTTAAAAAAAAAGAGAAAAAAGTTTTTTGTATTTTCGGAGTCGAATCTAACCATGACCAATCATAATAATACATCGGTTGTATCATCCGTTCTTGTTGCAATTAATTGGTTGGATTATGTTGGGGTCGATCCGTCTTGTTTGGCATTCGGTCTTATTGCAAGAGATGGAACTGCTGGTTCGCGCGCGCATTCTGCGATTTTGCTTTTCGAAATGTACGTGGTAAAGGGAGTTTGCATGCACGATGAGAATGCTGTTCATCTTACACTCCCTCGTTGTTTTTCGTTAATCACAAACAAACAAATCGTAACCGACAAAAATCGTTGTGCGTTGATTCAATCCAATGCAAAGTGGCACATGGAAACGTTAAATTCCATGGGATGCAGTTTGGCCGATGTTAAAGTGACCCTCTGCGATCGAAAGCAAGACATAAAAGAAACAAAAACAACAACAACAACAACAACAATACCACGACTTACTTACGTACTCGGAAAACATCATCGGTACTTTAGCAGCGAAAAAATGAGTTCGGTTCATTTGAAATTTGATTTTGTATTTGTTTCAAACAACTCAAATCCAAACGCTTTAAATTTCCTTGAAGAAAATTACCAACTTCAATGCAATGCTTTTGCATTTGATTATCCTGGTCCCTTTCCGCATGTGAAAGCGCCACTGAGTGAACAACATGAGATCCAAAAAGCAAGATCTTTGCTCGAACAAGAAATTAAAGCTCTCGGTCTTTCAGAAAGCGAAACTCGCACTCTAATCCATCGTGCTATACGCGACGGCTACATTGCTTCAAAACTTGTTGCAGCGGCGATGTCTTAGATGTATCTTTTTTTCTCTCGTTGTTTTTCGTTTTTTACACACAAAAAATTACACCATGTGTCCGTTAATGCGCTCCCTGTTGGTTGGTTTGCTATCGTGGTTGCTGTTGTCGTGGATAACGAGAGCAAACCCACAACACGTTTTTTTTCCTGATTCCGTCCTAGAAGCCGATGCGACCTTAATCGTACGACATGCAACAGTAGTCTTAAAAGAATGGGTTCGAGGTGAAGTTTGTTTTGTATATCAAACGGATCAATCCATGGATCAATCGCCTAAACATTTTTCATATGGCATACAAACAGCATTGCAAACCATTCACCATCCTGCGTATTTACTTTTTCTTGGTTATGCCTACGTCAATTATCCGTATAAAAGCAGGAGTGATTTGATTCCCTATACGTTTCTCCAAACCTACGACATGGAATACAAACCTCAATCCTACTGGGAAAATGCTGGTTATTTTGCGCGAGACGCTCACAGCCCGATCATGAACACAACCTGGACGCGGATAATCGACGACTGTAATGCCGTTTCGTATGCCGTCAGATCTATTTTGATCGGCTCCGGATCCAATGTCGTTCGTTTGTTTACATATCATAATGGTGCTTATGCCGGATGGAAAGAATACCAAAAAAACAGTTTTGTTAATTATGGTATTCTTGCCGCAACCACCATTTCGAATCAAAATCCTCATTCGTTTGTTTTAGTCATACATGTGCTCCATCACGGTGCCTTGGGATGTCATAGTATTCTGCAACATTCACCATTTCGGTATCGAATTCGCTGCGTGTCGATATTTCCGAATCCAAAAGAAGATCCATTGTTTCGCACTCCATTCGTGCCACATGATAATGAACAAACCATCTATAAATCGCTGTCCAAAACGACTGATATCAAGGAGTTGCAATTCAAATTGTCGAACCTGATGGATATGTCCACACATGTGATTGTAGTAACAGACAAGTTTTTTACGCTGGTGCACAAGGATATTGCTAATCTGATTACAAATACCGGAAAACCGACTTTGTGGATGGAGACGATTTCTTATCAAGACGTATGACGAAGAGAACCAATTACGGAAAAATAACATCAGGAAAATGTTTCACTTCAGCATTATACCAACCAGTCGTGCACGGAATGTTTAATTGACGTGTGAGTTCTGCTAACGTAGCGCCGTGTGACAGAATCGCAATGTTTGTCTGGGGCTTTTGTCTGATAATATCAACGACCATTCTAACGCGAGCGCGAAATTGATGAGCGTCTTCCAAAACTGCGGGATTTTCCAAATCGTACAAACACGAAGGACCATATGTTGTCCATTCCCTGAGCTCCTCGACCGTTTCAAATTTTTTCACTCGTAAAGATGAGTGAGCATAAGTTTCAAGTGTGCGCCGGAGTGGGGAACACAATAACAAATCGACAGGCCCCTGAATTTTCGAAGCTTGTTGTTTGCCATTTTCGCTTAACCCACAATTAAAATACTTGTCATCTGGTTCGTGAGGAGGTTTTGCGTTGTGTGTAGATTCCGCGTGACGAATCAACCATAAATTTTTCTTAGTTCGTTGTTGTTGTGGTTGTTGATCTTGATCTTTTCCATATTTTGAACCTTTTATGTCTTTTGACTCACTCATCACTTTTTTCCACGTCGGGTATTAACTGAATATGAGGTAAGAGAACAGTTTATGATGACGCAAAAATTGGATCCTACGACCATCGAAAAATGTAAACAGTGTAATTCTTATATCAAGTATCGCAAAATTGGCACTTTCCCACCGAGTTTCGATCAGAAAAAGAGCGAGTTTTTCTTTACCTGTCGCAAGTGTTCTGCTGATTTCGAAAAACAATACACGCTGGCAAAACAGAATTGGGAGATTCTGCAAAATGAATGCAAGCGACGTAATCAATCGGCAAATTGTTTCTATTCTCATCCGGCACGCGTCGACTATTTAAAAACGTATAATTTGCGCATGCAGTACAAAGCAGCCGTAAAGGAATTAGAATTAGCACAACAACAACAGCAAATGCAACGACAAGCTGGTTTTACCCACGGGTTTACCCACGGGTTTACCCACGGGTTTGTTCGCATGCATTCGCGTGCACCCAGGACAAAACGAGCAAGAAGATGAAGATATATAGAAAAAAAACGTTTTTTGTTTTTGTTTCTTTCATTCTCTTTCCACAAATTGCACGCTTCAACGAACATGAGACGTATTCGAAGCGCCTTGTCGGGTGCAGTTGCCGCAAAACCGCGTACGGGTTCTGCTCCGTCTTCTGCTGCATCTGCTCCGTCTTCTGCTTTATCTGGTTCTGCTCAGCCAGCTTCTGCTTTATCCGGTTCTCCTGCGTCTTCTGCTTTATCTCCTGCTCCGTCAGTCCCGCCTGCTCCATCCCCTGCCTCTGCATCATCTTTCCTATCTCGGTCCAATGTTGTCGTCTCCTCTTCTCCCCACCCCCAAGACCAAAATCAAACGAACACGAACGCAAAGGATGACGATGAAGAAACGATCGGAAATGAAGACGAAGAGAAAGAACAAGAGCCAGAGCAAGAAGACAAAGAACAAGAAGAACAAGAAGACAAAGAAAATGATAACGACGATGATGACGATAAAGAAGAAAACGACAAAGAAGACGATGATGACACGGACACAACCAACGACAAGATGAACAAAATGGTTACAGCGAAACACGTACTCATAAACAACAAACCAAGTGTGCCCACACAAAGCAAAAATATGAAAGGTTTGGGAAAATTTTCCTATGGTGGAAAAGGCAAACATCAATCAATGGTACGCCACCGTAAAGTGCTGCGGGACAACATCAAAGGTATCACGAAACCAGCCATCCGTCGTCTTGCGCGACGTGGTGGTGTCAAACGACTGAGCGGTATGATTTATGAACCAACTCGGAACGTGTTGAAAGTGTTTTTGGAAGAGACGATTCGGGATGCAGTCACCTATACGGAACATGCTCATCGCAAAACAGTGACTACAATGGACGTTGTGTATTCGCTAAAGCGCCGAGGTCGTACGTTGTATGGTTTTGGCGGTTAAAGTTGAAATTATTTATGTGCGCGTTTTGTGTTAGTTGTTTTGTGTTTCGTTTCGATGCGTAGTAAAGAGTCATCCAACAAAAAAAGAGTGTTTTTTAGATGCAAAAACCGATATTTTTTGTTGAAATTTGTGGGGGCCTCGGAAATCAACTGTTTCAACTTGTTGCGTTGCATGCTTTAGCAAAAGAACACGACACCAATGCTTTAGTACTAAAATCCGCAACGTCGTGGTCCATTTTATTTCCAAGAAACGTCTATTGGGACTCGTTGTTTACCAAACTTCAAACCACCGACAAAACCCCTCTGATTCGATATGTACACAATGATGTTGACGTTATTCGAGGATTTGAAAAAATCGTCTTTCCTTTGCGTAAACAAAACGAAGAGAGTGCAAATTATTACGTTCAACTCAAAGGCGGATATCAACATCGAAATCATTTCTGGAAGTTTCTTCCCACGTTTATCGACAGTTGTTTACCCGATTTGACAATCAGGCAGTCATGGCATCCACTCTCAACGTTTGTGTCCAAGTACAATTTGGACACAAACGCCCACATGGCTTTTTTACATATACGTCGCGGTGATTACAAAAAACTAACCCACTGTCATGTTGTGTTACCGATAGTATATTATGAAAATGCGATTCACTATTTTCATTCCCAGACGAAATTTTTGGTCATTTGCGAACAAGAAGATTTACAATCCGTAAAACATGATATTCAAATGTCAGTGGTGCTTCGAAATCGATGCGTAATTGATGATCAGTTGATCAAACAGACACCAGATTATCAGCAAATGTATCTGATGAGTATGTGCATGCGAGGAGGAATGATCGCAAACAGCACGTTTAGTGTGTGGGGTGGGTATTTACATCAAAGCAAGACGGGCGTATTTACGTATCCGGACACATTTTTTGCTCATGAACCCAATGCAATGCCAAACATTTTCGATCCGACGTGGATTCGAGTCTCGGCCACACAACGTTTTACATTGCTGAAAAAAAAGACAAGAGATTTTATGAGCGGTAAGTGACGATGTCACTGACAAACAGATCAGGAGAGTCACTCGAAAGCGAAATAACGCCCATTGATACATTTGGAGAAAACAACGTTATGTGATCCGCTTGTTGAACAGTGAACATGAGGCATCCCTGCGGGTACAACCGCAATGTAACTTCCACCTTTTCGTCATCGTTCTGAAACGGACGAAAGGTAGATTTACTTACTCGAAATGAAATCGCATGGCATTTTGGCTTAAGGACGTTTATTGCCAGGTCTTGATATGTCGAACGCGCGACGGCGATTCGTTGTTTTCCTTTTGCTTCTTTGTCTTTGACTAATACACCTCCTGTGATATTTACAATACCTTGCGGAGAAATGGTTGTATGCTGACATTTCAACGATGCATCCTCTCCGCTGTCCGTCTTTGACAAATCGACGTCTTCGCGAGTCTTCAATCCAAAAACCTTTGATGAAAGACTTTCCAGTTCATTGGAACTGCGATACAAGAACGCATATGATTCATTCAGAACATAGAAACCAATCGGTTTCATTTCAGCATTTATCTTGAAAGGAGCGGTGTCCTTATGATTGCTGACTTGAGACGAATGATCGTCATCTTCATCGTATGCATCTGCTGAAGAGACAGCGTGACAAGCCGCAGCTGCGGCTGCAGGGCGCAGTTTGACTTGAGAGTGCTTTGCGAAAGAAAAAGACGCTGCTGCAGGGGATGCAGACGATGATGATGATGCAGATGTGGCAGAGGCGGAATAAGACCGCAATCCGGGTTGAAACTCGTCTTCTTTTTCTCCTTGTCCTTCTCCTTCTCCTTCCGCTTGTGCGTTATCATCTTTTTCTTTTTCTTGTTCCCCCTTCTTTTGATCTTTTTGATCGTTTTCATTCGCTCGGTCTCGTTTCGGCTTTTTGTGCGCAGGAACGTCATCCAAAGCAGGGCGTTCATGTTTTTGTTGTTGTTGTTGTTGTTGTTGTTGTGGTGCAACACGCGTTTGGACGGGTTTTTGTTGTTGTTGTTGTGGTTGCGCTTGTTGATGTGCTTGATGAACGACCTGTTTTGATATCGGAAAACGACTCTGTATCATCTCAGGGTGTTTCATATGGAAATCAGATTTCGATGCGTCTGATTCGGTTATGTACAAACTTGTCATGGGAACACTGGAACTTAAAAAGAGCTGACCAACCGTACGTTTTGGATTGGCACGTAGGATCGTCTCAGATCCATCGATAAACGTCACTGTTATGTAAAGACTCTCAATGGGAAATCCATTTGGTTGATGAATGATGCATGAAAAACCGTGCCAGGGGTATTTCGACGCTTTCTCGTAATTGAGAATCAAATTGGACGAAACGATTGTGTCGGGGGCAGTGACCTGTCCGCCCACAAATGTAAGCCCGTGAATGGTACCGACGCTGTGTTTCTTTGTTGGCGGAAGTTTGTTTTTCGTATTGTATGGCGCACCACTCTCCTGTAGTGTAAAATCGATCGTTGACACAAGACGAGCATTCATTTTATTGGTGGCCTCGGTCAGAATCGACCGTGCTTGTTCGAGTTTCGCCATGTATGGTTTGTCTTGACAATACACAAACACACACACACACACATAAGAAACAAAAAACATCACAAGTAGTCAGGACAAGATTTCCGAAATTCGAAATTTTTGGCGGATTCAAAGGTTACCCAACGGGTTTACCCCACCATGAATTCCCTTCACACAAAAGACAAAAACCATCAAAGCTCTGATGTCAAGAACACCCTGAAAGAAAACGGCGCTCGAGATAAGAAGGAAAATGCACTCAGTACCGAAAAACAAGACGTCCCTTTTCCTCTTCCTCTTCCTCTCTCGTCAACAAGCATCATAAAGAAAGACAATCCGCATCATACTACGGATGCCTATAACATAATTTCGGAAGAACGATTGCTTTCGTTTATGAAGCCTGCGCTGAAAGGAAAGACACACTTGGTTTCCATCGGATCGGGTACCGGACATCATGAAACTGTGATTATGAAAGCGTTCAAATTGTCAAAAGACTCCGTCATTTGCGTGGACAAAAAGTCCACAGCGGAGTATTCGTCTGAGATTCCTTTACCTCCACATGCATCCTCTGTGGACGAATTGCTCCGTCTTCGACCAACAACAGGTTTTTCCAACGCATGTGTGTTGATTCATTGGCCAAATCCGGCTGCCTCCAATGATCACTATGACATTGAGGCGATTTGCAAACTACTCCCCGCATCGATTGTCATCGTGTACGGAAAAGATGGTGTATCAGGATCGGACGGTCTGGTCGAGTGGGTACAGAACATGGAAAGCAAGTCAGATGTTTACGATGACACAAAGCCGTATTCGCCGAAACACATCTATCGTGTCCTGGCAAAATACGAAGAAAACCAAAAGATCCGCACAAATCAAGAGCGACTGTTTAAACAATTTCCAACCTGGTTTACCGACGAGGCGTTCAAAGAATCACTTCGAGAAATGGAAGTTAAACGTTTTCGTGCAGTGGACGTTGTTCTTCTCGCCAGAAAAGGTTCTATGATGGACATGCGCGGTGTACACGCGTTGGTGTCATCGCTGAAAAAGTAACATACGACTCGTTTTTTGTCTCTCTTACAACCCATTATGGCGTCTTCTTTGTCTTCTCTGCAAAGTGGCGTTAAGCGCCGCCTCGCGAGCGAAAACAAAGAAGAAAGCGGTGCAAAACGGTATCGCAATATTGTCACGGATCCACAGGATGTAAAAGAGCAAAAAAAATATTGTTGCGTGAATTACATTACCGAAGGAAAATGCATGCATTTATCAGAAAGCGAAGCTTTGAATCGAAATTTAGATTTTGACAAACGTAAAGATCTTTTGTCACTGCTGATCACTCATTGCGAACGAACGAAAAACACCACTCCATCTCCGTCCGCTTTTAAAAATCGTTATAATTTTTCTGCGTGGTATTCGCTAGGCAACCCCGAAGACTTTCCACACAAGCGCTGGATAGCATTTCCACAAGAACTTTCATCTGATCAAACAGATCAAACAGGAATACAAGCCATTGATTTTTTAACGCACCTCTACGTACAAAAAACAAAACTTTCGTCATTACTCAACGTTTTTTGTCAATTGTTAAGGCAGTGTGATAACAATGATGTGGATCTCAATTTATTCAGCCCTTTCATAAACAACAAGCATATTACGACATTCGACGTCTTAATCCGCTGGTGCCAAAAGCATGAACCGGAAGAAGAAGAAGCCGCGCAACGTGTCTTGACAATTTTACGCGAACTGAACAAGAAGGCAATCACTCAGCGGATTGTGGTTTCTCAATACATTCATATCTATATTGAGATCAAACAATTATCTCTTATCGTTACATCGTATCTGTATCCCGTGTTGTGGCATTGTTAACTTTTCGTTCTTTTTTGTCTTTGTACTTCGTCGTCTGTTTTGTCTGTTTCGTGTTGAAAACGAAACCACCATTACCGGTTGGAATTGGTTTTGGTGGGATTAAGTTGTGCGAGAGAGAAAACTGACGTGCACGGGCAGCATTTATGTTTGCAAGAGTGACACACTCATTACACCATTTCTTGTAAAAAAAACCGTTTGAAACTGGTAACTGATGTTTGGCTTCCAGCTGCGCAAGACGAAAGCAATCATTGCAAGGCTGTGAAAAACAAAACTGAGAAGACATTAGAGGGAACGTAGCTCTTACCCTTTTGACTAACAAGACATTACATTTTTTTTCATTCGTTCAATCAGCTGATCGCGTCGTTGAAGCCGATCATCAATGATTGTTGCACTATGTTGCCAATTGACGATGATGAATGCAGGAATCAGGAGACAGACAAACAGCAGCGCCAGGGTGGAATTATAAAGGAACATCAGAAAAAACATTATAACAGAAGAAGCCACTGCATGTTCCTGATGAGACAACAGGTTGTCGGCGATTTCAGTCAGAACGAGCAGATATCGTGGTGAACTCATTATCAGCAAATCTTGTTCATTCGTGTACGTTTTCATGGTTTGATTCCAACGTTTTGCCAGATCTACAAGCCCATGTTTGTGCTTATTGAAGAGATTGGAATCATCACGGATTTCAGTTGGCGTCTCAAGGTGCATCATTTCTTTTTTTGACTTGAGCATGGATACCGGTTTGCCGTAATCGATGGGACCACCGTCGGTGGCGGCTTTCGAGTAGTAGTCCGCGTCTTCGGCGCTGAGGTCGAGCGTCTTGGCCCAGTGCTGCACTTCGACTTTCGTCCACTTCGCCGCGACCTACATCAAGAGCGATGGTTTGTCAGCGGACGCACACACTGCTGTAGCGAAGGCGATGCGATGCGCGAGCGCGTGCTGCGTACCACGACATTAAAGACCAGTGCGAAGTCGACGTCAAGCGCGAGCTTTATCTTCTTCGCATCGTACAGAGACGCGCGGACCCGTTTCAGCTCCGTCTGCACGTCGCCATTCACGGCACAGGCCATTTGCTGCTGCACCACACCACGCGCAATGGACGTGAGCGCAGCTAACGGTCATGAACAGCGGCATTGGAAGTGCGATGTCGTAAACAACCGGAAGCGATCAATCAATGGATCCACGCAATAAACAGCAAAGCGCTGAAGCGGAAATGCGGCAAATCTAAGGCGAACGGGACAGGTTTTTTAATAAACAAACAAAAAACTCTTTTCTTCTTTAAACAAAATGCAATTTGAGATCGGTCTGCATGTTGTGTACGGCGATCGAGGAAGTGGCAAAACCACGTTTGTCAAACGATTGCTTCATCTGTGGGAGCCACACTATTTGCAGGCCCATGTATTTATGAATGTGGAAGGTCAACATTTCGAAACGTGTACACCTCGATCTTACTGTGGCGCAAGCAACGCGATTTTACCTTTTTTATTCAATGTTCGTGTTATTTGACATCTTTGTTGATCGAAAACTGGTAAGAGAACGCGCCCATTGAAGAAAGATTTGTATCCTTGGACAGTGTTGCGTTGCAACTGATGCGACATCTTTTTTGAATGTCAAGAGAAAAAAAGAGAAACTTTTTGTTTCACATTGCAAGAAAATGCAGCAAAACAGGATGCAGCAATTGTGCGACGAAATATTGGACGTATTCAAAACCCGACAGATTTCCGGTTGGGGGTGGAAAGAATGGATGATGAAGCGTGCCTTTCCCAACGACTTTCTAATAGAGCAAACGTCCGTGGAATACGCATTCGCTGGTTTTATACAATGGACTTGTTCGTCGTTGTGGACCGATGCTGAAAAACATGCATGTGAACGGTTTCTGGATCTCATAAATGATGCTGGTTTAAAATGGAACGAAGGGCGTGGTGATGGGTCTTTTCCTATGACTCCTTTGAACTATTGTATTCGCTTCGGGGGGTGGCCTTTGTGTTGGGTTGTCTTGCGAAAGGTCGAGGAATTTGGTATCGATCTGGACGCGGACATACACGGTTTAACAAACTCCCTTTTCAATTTGGATTCGTCTGATGATTTTTTCATGCAGCTCCTTCTTAAATTACAAAAGAGCGCATTTGCTCGCGCTTTTCAAATTATACGATCTAAAGAGAGCATTCGCCATCGAAAAAAGCGATGGCTGAGAATCTTTTTAAATGTGTGTGTGATCAATAACGGGGAAAGTGGAGATGTGTTCGAACCAGATGAGTATGGAAAAACCATAATTGATGATTTAGAAAAGGAGGACGAACTTTTGCAAGAATTTAAAACCGGTTTTCGTGACATTCATGTGTCCCGTCAACAAAGACGAAAGGTGTTGATGACGAGTGTCAGCACGATTTACCAATTTCAGCATGTCGACCTCATTGTTTCACTGATCACGAATTATGACTTGACAGACAACATGTCATATGATCGAGTTTGTTCTATTTCTTTTGCAGATTCTTGAGTTCCTTTTGTTTCTCTTTTGTTTTTCTTTCTGACAACACAACAAAAAGATATTTTATTTCTTCGTAAGTCAATTTTCGAACAGAATGCGCGCTTTCTGCAAACGCTTGATGGGAGGAGATGACGATGATGACAGGCGGACGTATTTGTCTGGTAGTCTTCTTGCCGGTCTTTCTGTCATTGGAGTCGGTTGTGTCACGTTAGCCGCAACACGTTTTCATGTGGCCAAACCAAACCAACGACTTTTAGAAACGGGCTTAGGAATCAAAGGGACACGCATCAGTCGATGGTGTATCCGTTGGCCTGTCATTCGCCAAGTACAAACGATTGACTTGTCTCCCACGACATTACGCTTTGATGTACATGCTTTATCGAAAGAATCACTCGAGTACAAAATGCCCATGGTATGGACGTTAGCTCCGAATGCAGAAAGTGATGAATGTATTCAACGCTACGCGACACATGCGCTTGGTGATATGGATTACAAACAATTTAACAATTTAATGCAAGGCATTATTGAAGGCGAAGCTCGTATTTTAGCCGGTAAAATGGAGCTACAAGAAATTCAAAACAATCGTGAAAAAGTGCAACAAGAACTTATTGGTAAAATTGTCCCGCATTTAAAACAATTTGGTGTTTTTGTGCATGGAGGTACGATTTCTGATTTGCAAGACACGCCCGGTCAGGCATTCTTTTCCGAGGCACGAAAACGCGCATTGGCCATTGTATCGAATCTGGCACGTGTAGAGGCAGCGAACGCCGCTCAAAAAGGTGACATTGGAGTACAACATGCGGACACCGAAACACGCAAACGCAACGCTGAACTACGGTGTGAAGCGACGTTGATCGAGAACGAACAACGGAAAAACGAATTGGAGTCCGAGGCTACACTGAAAACCGTTCAAGCCGAAGCACAAAAACGGTCCGAAATTGCACGAGTACAAGCTGAGGGTGTCGTTCAATCAGAGGCTGCTAAAATGCGACGTCAAGTGGAAGAACTCCGTGCGCAGGAAATTTTGGCAAAGCAGCGTGCGAACGATTTGATGGTTGTGCAAGTTGCAGCGGAAAAGGTGATCGAAGAAAGTCGCGGTGTCAGTCAATCAAAGCTTGTCAAAACAAAAGCGGACGCTGAAGCATTGATTCAGCTGGCAGAAGCAGAAGCAAAAAGTGTAAAAATCAAAGCGGATGCCGAAGCATGGGCAAAACAGCAAGAGGGTGTCGGATTACAAACATATTTGGAGAAAAAAGCAGAAGGTATGCGTATGTTACGTGATGCTTTGGGTTCATCGCAAGATTTACAGCAGTTGATGATGATTGAAGCGGGTGCGATCGAAAGTTTAACCACCTCGACAGCGAATGCGCTCATGAATTTAAAACCAAACATAACGGTGAGTCACTGGAATAAGGGGACGGACGCTGTCGATACGGATCCGGTTGGTCAATTTGTCACCAGTGCATTGACACATACCGCTCAAGTCGCAAAAGAAACTGAACGCATCACAGGATTGAAAGTGTTTCCGCATTTGTTTTCTGTTGCCGACAAAGAGAAAAAGTAGTTCTGTTTCTATTCTAACAAAGAGAAAAAGTAGAGTTTGGTATGTTTATATGGCACGCATCAAACGAAACATCGCGTGCTGCAAGAGTTCCGATTCGTTACATATGGTGGCAACAAATGTCATAACATCAGCACGCATCGACGATTCGATGTGTTGTGTGGTTTTCTTTAAAAAAACATTCGTGCGTTGATGTTTAACGCGCCGTTGCATATCCTGAACGTAGCAAGACAGCAGAGCTGTCACGAGTCGACCGCGTCCGAACATAGTATCACTTGCAAATTTTGTTAAACCGATGGTGACGGGATCAGCATCACGCGCCGCGTGGGGCGGGGCGGTTTGAACAGTTTGTACGTGTCGAGTTCGCCATACGCATACCAATGACGCTGATGTGGCGGATAAGGCTTTCAGAATGTAGTAAGCAGCGTGGCGAGCGACGCTGTGAACGTCGTTATTGTCGGCTGCATCGAGCTCTTTAAGCGCCACCGCACACGCGTTATCTAAAGCAATGAGCGTTTTGTCCACATCCATACATAAGGCACACCCATGGATCCCGAACGCAATCGCTTCGGTTTCAAGAATTTTGGCCATGTCAGCGAGGGTCGTGATGCGACGGCATTTTTGACGAGACATCGTGGTAGAGCGGCCCCTTGATGTTTTTTGGAACGTATACAACGGAAGCGGAGTGTGTTTTAATACCCGACAGCTTCTTTTCTTCTGTTTGTTGAGGAACTGCACTCTCTTTCTTTTCACCAGCACTATTGACCGCAGCCATCTCAAGGAGACACAAACAAAGTGAGTTAGTCAGCAGAAGCAAACACAACCCAACATAATCGAGTTAGTCTCCATGAGAAAACCAATAACGATTAAAAGAAAGAGCTTGTGCTCGTCGGAAAATAGAATTCATGTAATCCGTAGAGGGCCGAAAAACCTCAACATCCGTGTGCGATGAGCCTGCCAAGATTTGACACCGAACAAGACACGGTTTTTGCCGCCAACGACCCAAAACACATACAAGAACACCGCGTCCTTTTTGTGGATTTTGCTGAGGCGGAATGATGTGTCGTTGACCACCACCGTGAATGTGAGCAAAACTGACGTCCTGTAACTCTTTAATAAGTTTGGGAAATGAAATCTGGTTTGGATAAGCATGAAGGAAAATCTCGTCATGTGGTTTAGAGTACCAACAAGTCGCACGATGATTTCCTCTTCCTTGGTGAAAGTTTGGAGAGTGATACCTCAATGTGGGTTGAAACCGGCCCAGTAGCTGTTTGACACAATCATCAGGAATTTGACCATTGAAAGGCAAGTACTCAATAATTATTTTGCTCAAATCGCGATGATGGATATGTTCCACGAGTTGTTGTATTAAGGAATGCTTTGTTGGTGTTGAGCGTCGCATCCATGCTGCAAACTCTGGCCACGTGCGTTCGTCCTTCTTCTTCTTCACACTCATTTCGAACAAGAAAAAATGTGTTGTGTTTTTTCTTTTTTGTTTCAGCAAAAACCCGTGGGAAAATACGAAAGAAACAAGAAGAACAAGAGAAACAATACATTGTTAGGGAAACCCTTGGGTAAACCCTTGGGGATTTTGTGTGTTTGAGGGAAGAAGATGTTGTATACGTGGTTTATAAGGGCGACGCATCCCATGCGGACGACGAATGCGAGATGTAGGTTGAATCATACTTGGCGTTGAAAAAGTGTTCAATGGTGTTGCTTCCACATCCTTCTGATTCCGTTGTTCATCATCTAATGTTTGTTGCCCATCATGAGGACTTGGTGAAAATATGTGCCCCGATTGTGTAAGCGACGCAGTATTCACTTGGATTTCTTGTTGGGGTTGTTGTTGTTGTGGTTGGTGCAAAGAAACCGTATTGGGCGTACTGGGCGCATTATTGGCCTTATAAACAAATGGCACACATCCAACACCCAAACACGTGGAATAAATGATTCCATAGTGGTTGTATAGAGTATCCATGTAGTATGGACGTCGACAACGGAAACATTCCGTTGCATCCCACACGACAAAACGATAAGGGCTTCCGTTTACAAACTCTGCGTAAGACGTACATGACAGTGATGCATGCCACCATCCTGTCGCTGGTCTTGGTTTACGTTCGGAGAGTGACACAAACGATTCTGTCACAATGCGTTGCAGTGGATGTGCGATTTGAACGACATCTGTGCTCTTACTCGATTCGCGTAACATGATACGCACGTAATTGTGAGGAGAGGGAAACCGAGTCATCAACAATGTTATGTATGTTATGTTGTTCGGATCCTTCATGTCATCGACATGCTTTTTCGTCACTGGAACCGTGATTTCTTCATCATAGACTTGAAACAAATGAGAATCGAGATGTGAACAATGCATTTTTCGGCATGTTAACGGCGTCGAGCAACTTTGTGTGACACACAATTCCTTTTTAAAATCATCGCCATACGGGTGTGGTTGCAACTCTTCCAATGAATGAGCATGCATGCATGCATTCTTGTCACATGGCTCGCCGCAATACAATGATCGAACACAAAGTTCGGTACGAAACGTTGGGCGATAGGAAAGGTGTTGATCAATGTGTTGATCAATGTGTTGTGTTCGTGTGCCTTCAGGCACAGACGAAGAAGATGAAGAAGAAGAAGAACAAGACAGTTGCATCCTGGCTTTCTCTTTCTCTTTGGTTAACACTTTTTTGTGTGTGCGTGTTAAAAAATTTTTTGGTGGGGACTAAATTTTTTATAACAAAAGTAAAACGAGATAGCACAATGCAAGCGCTGGATGAGTTTCTAACGGAACTCAACGACAACCTTCCCAGTCTCTACTTTCAAGAGACAACATCTCTACAAGACGTGAAACAATGGATTCAAGACAAAATCAAAGAAAGTGATATTGTTATATTTTCAAAAACAGATTGTAAGTTCTGTCAACGCGCGATTCGCCTTTGCGAGACATTTTTCTCGTTTTTGAATGTACAATTCAGTATATCGATTTTGGATCTAAACAAAACTGATGCACCAATCGTCCAACCAGTATTGAAAGAGATGACTCTGCAAACCACAGTACCCAACATTTTTTTTTACGGACAACATCTCGGCGGATATGACTCGCTCATGAATCATTTTCACAACATGATGACGAAGCAGGAAATACAATAGGAGGCGGCACAATATCAGCAAGCTGTGATGCAAAGTGGATAAGTTCCTTTGCCCGCTCAGAAATAGAGCGCAAATCAACATATTCAATAATGCATGATCGAATTGGTTGTATGATGTTAAGATCACATATGTTGAGTTTTGCAAACACTCGGGGAAATTGATCTACATAACGTGATACCTCGTTTTTGATGCTTTTTTCTTCTTTACCTTCAAAATACATCGTACTTGCGAGATCGCAAAAATATGCTTCCCCGTGTAACTTTCCATCCATATAGTGCCGATACAGAAAGGGTTCAAAAACAAAACGACTGTTAGATGCCCTCCAATAACAGACTTCAAGACCGTTTTGAATCCCAGTGTGGAGGTCGAACGAGGATATTTTCCGGATGCTGTCGTTTTTGAAAACCACTTGGATCAAAGCGCCGTAGAATATTGTATATTTTTATATCACAATTTATTCCGCGCACATGCCCGGGACGCGCTCGTTTTTTAACAAATATGGGACTGTCATCAATCGCGGTGATGTTCGAAACATGATGCTCCTTATTGTCGGTATCTCCGTACACATCGATACCGTTGACACTCTCAAATTTTAATCTTTCTTTCAAACATTGTCGAAGCATCCAGAAACTGACGACACGACGGGCAATCGGTTTATTGTTCAGCTCAATCATGTAACCGTTATCAATAATTTCCGGTTTAATTTTAATTCGGTCAACCCATCCCATTCCATGAACTTCAACGACAAGAGTATCTTTTGCGTTTCGGATACCGAAAGCTTCACATTCGTCAGCATTCGCACACAGCGAGGCGACCATATCAAATGTTGTGTCGATCTCATGTTGTGTAAGTGGTTGAATCCTAAGAAATGCTTTCTCAGTAGACATCCCTTTTCGTTTAGTTTTCTTTTTTTTCTGTTTTTAGAGGATTTCAAAAAACAAAGAAAAAAGAAACAAGAAACGAAAACCATGGCTGCTGGTTCTGGTTACGGTGCGGTTCCTGTTCCATTCTCTTGGAAATCGGTTCGTGACCGATTGGCCAACGAAAAGGAGATGGAAGGTCCCCGTTCATTGAAGACGAAATTGCATGTTGACCTGGATCAGAAACAGCGTAAGAAGAAGAACCAGGTAAACCCGCAGGTAAACCGAACACAGCAGGACAAACCCGTGGGTAAACTCAATCGTGAGCAAACAGAAGAAGAAGCGAAAACAAAAGCTGTTTTTCAACAATTTACCGCAGAGTGTTTCCGTCTATGGACACAAAAACTGTCTGATGCATCAGAAAACGTTATCCAAGACGCAATTCGTTTGGCATTCGAACGACGCACAATCTTCAGTTGTGATCATATAACGCTCGTGCTTTTACGTCACTCTCTTGGAAAAGAAGCTTATATGCATTGTCATGAACTGCATGAATCAGACGATGGCGATCGTTCGGGTTGCACTCTCGCCTCGAAAGAGAGTATCTATGATTCGTTTGTACAAACGAATCTGTCTGCTTGGTCTGTTTCTACGATCTTCGCATACACCAACTCGTACAAAGATTTTGTATTGCATCTGGAAAAAGAATGGGCGGCACAAAAAACAGGCGGCCCCATCCCGCTCAATTTTTTGTTTGAACACGCCATGAACGGAGTATGTCATCACATCACAGCAAAAAATATGCGCAGTTTTTTTGAGAATCGTCGACACGGACGTACCGTTCACATTTCTACGAAGAAAAAATATGATTGCCGCAATTTGCGCCAATATGCTCAATGTATTAGCGATGATATTCGTCGCACCCCCGCAAACGATCGTGTTCTTTGTGTCGGACGGGAGGATGAATTAACAAAATTGAGATGGCAAATTTTTGCGCAACACAAACGCGTGAACGTCATCCAAGGTCCAGCTGGCTCTGGAAAAACGGCTTTGGTGTATGGTTTTGCCAAGTTTTTACTAGAGTCACCTTCTGATGTGTTGAATAGCATCGACGTCTGGTTGATCGACATGAAAATTACAACATACTATCGAGACCTGCACGGATTACTAGACGAACTTAAGGACGCCAAAGGAAAGGCCTGGTTGATTGTCGAAAACATCGAATTCCCTTACGATTGCGTGTACATCATCCCGACAACACGAGACAAAAAATATAAAAATCCATTGTATGAAATCCTTTCACTCAAAACATTGTCTTCCGAACATACTACGACCATTTTGCGCAAAATGCGACACAACCTAGAGGAATTTCATCGCGTTAAAATTTCTGACGAAACTGTTCAGTTGGCGGCGAAATTGGCGCACAAGTATATGGACAATGGAGACATGGTATCTCCCGGTCGAGCGCGATGGCTTTTGGATCTGGCCTGTTGTTCTGCACAAGTCAAAGCAGAAGTAAAACCGGACGTCTTACAACGACTGGAAGCAAAAGCATTTCAACTTCAAGCCGAATTGGCGCAATTCAAAGAAAGTGATGTTAAAATTGCGGTGTCCCGAATTACAGAAACAGAAAAAGCACTGAATGCCGTGAAAGCCGAACTGATTCCGATGCAAGAACGTTTTCGATCAGAACATTCATTACAGGCAGCGACGAGACAAATGCGAGATGATTTCCAAATCTACCAAAACATGAAAAAGAACGCATTGGTTGAAGGCGATAAAAAATTATTAGAGACCAGCACAATGCGTCTTAAAGAATTGGGGCAGAATATGCAAATGAAAGCTACCGGATTAACCGGTAGTGTAGTGACTGTTGAACACGTGGCAGCCATTGTTTCAGCGTACAAAGGAATCCCTGCAGAAGGATTGTCTCAAAATGAACACAAACAATTATGTACGCTCAGTGAGCGCTTAAAAAAACGAGTGATTGATCAAGACGAGGCCATTAATGCAATAACAAAAACCATTATTCGCTCGTCTATGGGCTTTAAGCGAGCGAGCGCCCCGATTGGAAGTTTCTTGTTTTTGGGGCCCAGTGGAGTCGGAAAAACCGAAACCGCAAAAGCTTTGGCACATGCGCTATTTCACGATGAAAACGCCATGATTCGTTTTGATATGAGCGAATTTTACAGTGATCACACGGTTTCACGATTGGTCGGGGCTCCACCTGGTTATGTGGGATATGAAGAAGGCGGCCAGTTGACAAATGCCGTCTTAAAACGACCGCATGCCGTTGTGTTATTCGATGAAATTGAAAAGGCGCATCCCAAATTTTTTGATTTCCTGTTACAAATTCTGGACGATGCACGGTTGACATCAGGAGATGGTGTATTGGTTGATTTCAGTAACACAATTATTATACTGACAAGCAATTTGGGTAGCCATGTATTTGCAAAAAAGTTCAATGCCATGGCGTCCCCGGATGTGAAAGATAAAGAATCATTAACGTGTTTGACGGCGTTAGAACGGGCCGAATTGGATGCCTGTATTCAAGATACTGCAAAGTCGGGTATGCGTCCTGAATTCTTGGGACGTCTGGAGCATAAAATTTACTTTTCCATTTTGGGTTGTCAACAAGTGCGCAAAATCGGGGCGATTCAACTACAAAATCTTGCGCATTTATTGGAAAACAAAGAGTTTGAATTGACATGGAATGATTCTGTATTAGATTTTGTCGCATCCGCGTACGAGCCCCGATACGGTGCACGCATGTTGCGTGGTCATGTTGATCGTAACATTGGTAATATCTTGGCCAGCGAAATTTTGCTTGGCAACATACCAGCACGTTCGAATATTCATCTCGACTTCAAAAACAATACATTGATTTGGGCGATAAAGCCATTGACAACCGCATCATCCACAACACAACCCGTTTAAAAACATGCGCTTTCTTCGTCTTAATAATCGTAAATCTATTTTTGCGTAGAGTCCGTTTTTTTTTCAACAACAACAACAACAAAAAAAAACGATGAATGCAAAACAAGAGCAGAACGATGTTGCAATCCAAGTTGAAAAAGCTCAAGGATTAAATGAATATTTTCAAAAGATTGATGCCCTGAACATTGGATTTAAAAGCTATCTTCACACACACACCGGAGCAGGATTGAATCTCGATAGACTTGTGTTACTCGCTGAATTCACACAAGTCTATCAAACATTTTTTCGTTATCTGCGCCATCATCATGAAGAGCTACGTCAAGAATACAGAATGCATCGTGTGTTTCCCCCGCTTTTTCTTGTTACCTGTTCGCAGCAACTCGTTAAACAATTCATTGATCAATTTGAATTGCTGGATCATGCTCGCTTGCAATACATTTACGATTTGGAAGCATTGATGATCGCTGTTAACGAGCGTTTACAAACAATTTTCGTTCGATCCAATACTCGCGTGTTGCCGCTTGTTCTTCTTCTTGTTGTTGTTTGTATTGGCGGGGTGATTCTTGCTGCTGTGCTGGTAGCAAGAACATGAAAACTTTTTTGTTTCTTATTTTTTGTTAAAAAAACGTTGTCAAGACCAGGACTTGAACCCGGGGCCTACTCCGTTAGTGTATATCAACTAATTTGTCAGGAGTCGCTCTACCGCTGAGCTATCTCAACGCACTGCGACAAAGACAAAAAAAACAGAACATTTTTATTTAAGACGACGCATCGTTGCTAATTTTAGCGATTCGTATGGATACATTCATTACAGGTTGCACTGTCAGGGTTTGTGATTGTATTTGTGCATTGATATGCCACTGCGGACAATACGTACACCCAGTAGTCGCCCAAATGACAGCTTCATACACAAAAAATACAGGCACTCCGATGTTCGTTGAATAATAAATTGGAATTTGAAGCGGACAAAACGGTTGATTTGTCACTGCTGGGTCATCGTTCGACACCCACATGACAACCGTATCGTTTGAACCAGCCAGTCCCAACATATTGGTTTCAAGAGTACATTCTCCTGTGATCAAATACATACCATTCGCCTGAATGCGGAATGAACCAGCAGACCACGCAGGTCCGGCAGTTGGACTTGGATTGGGAACAAGCGCCGCTTGCGTGCCGGATGTTGCTTGTGTAAACAAGCCGGTCAAAGCGTTTGATGGACCACCCGCCAGCGAGTCGGTGGTATTATATGGGACAATATTTAAATTTCCTTGATACAGAGCGTGCGTATTAGCATACGGAGGATTTGATATGGAGGCAGCAGGACCTTGCGGTCCTGGCGTTGTGTTCGTTGGACCACGAAAACCCGTTATACCAGTAGGTCGTTGTGAACCAGTTGGACCCGTTTGTCCAGCAACGAGCGATCCAGGTGCACCCGTTGTACCGGTGGCACCAGTTGCGAATTTTCCCGTGGGTCCCGTTGCACCTTGAAACCCTTGCAAACCAGAAGGACCAGTTTTGCCAGTTATGGCTGGAAGATGAGGACCAGTTGGACCGGTTGGACCAAAAATCTGCATCCCGGTTGCTCCAGTCGGTCCCTGCGAACCATCAAATCCGTTCGCGCCAGTGTTACCTTTCGGTCCAGTTCCTGTAATAATGTATTGTTTGAGTTTATTATCAATTTGCTTTTCTTCAAGAGGAATGACCAACAAAAACGCCACGAGAAGAACAAACAAAATTAACAATGCAACAACACCAAACGGAAGCCATTGCATTTTTTTATCAATTCTTAATTTTTTTTGTTTTCTTGCTTAATTTGGACATATATACGTTATCGACCAGTAAATCATTTGTAAAAACGCTGCCAAAAAATTCACATTGTCTGGATTGTAAAACAGAGCAGATACCTGTATTGAATCAGATGCGAAATTTGATATTGGGAAAATTGCGTTAATTGTCGCATAATACGTATTGCTTGTGACACTGGAATCAGGCGGCGGAAGCTGTCGCAACTCCAAAAGTTGAGCTGCAAAACCGGCACCGTGATTAAGTTGAAACCATACGTACGCGGCAATATTAAAATCTGATGTTGCGCTGTCGAAATTAATAAGCACCGTGCCACTAAAGCTGTACAGACCATTTGCTAGAAACGTGATGTCAGTCAGATCAGGACCTGGAAAATTCGGTGCTAATGCACCTCGTCTGCTCCATATGGGATTCCCTTGATACCACGGAATTTCAAAACCACTTCCAAATACGGGTAATGCATTGGGAACAATCGTAATTTGAACGGATATGCTTCCCGTGAGAAGCGTTAAATTACCATACAGAGGTTCGGGTCCGGTCGCACCCTGAAGACCCGTTGCACCGGCACTAATACCCGTTGCACCAGTCGGCCCGGTGAATCCAGGAGCACCAGTTGGTCCTGTTGGACCCGCATTTCCAACGGGAGACGCACCAGTAGAACCTGTCGGTCCCGTGAAGGCGTTTTCCACAGGACCAAATGGACCGATCGCTCCTTGAGTTCCCATTTGACCTGTCGGTCCTGTAAAACCTGTTTCCGCACTGCCTGTTGGACCCGTATAAGTAACCAGCGGCAATCCACTTCCACTGGGACCCGTAATTCCGACCGAACCTGGAGCGCCTTCATCACCTTCTTCACCCATGTCCACATGTAGATAATTTCTAAGTTTAATGGGAACTTGTGCTTGTATGTGTGTTGGGATGTAAGAAAACAAAATTGCAATGAGCAAGATAAATATAGCGAATGTCAACATTACATAAAAAGAGTCCATCTCGAGTCTTTAGTTTTGGATTTCTATTTCCTTCTTTTATTTTAAGATAATTGTGGGCTCATCAAATACGCTTGAATATAACTCGTAGTTATCGTGACTGCCCCATAGCCAGCCCCACTGGTGGATGGATTGTAAATGACATTAAACCGCAGCGTTTGCCCAGGGACCATATATACTTGAAAATTCCAAGTTTTCCATGTTGTTAATCGGGACGAGAAATTTGGTAATTCCATGGTCCACTCGCTGCTCGTGATCGCATTATCAAGTGTCGCGATAAAGGTCAACAAATTATGGGGCGCAGTTGGAAGATTCTGCACAATGTTAAGTTGTATGCTTATTTGATACGTCCCGGGATTGTTGACGATCAAAAATCCCGCTTGATTAAACTGTGGAGTTAACACTCCGAAATTTTGCTGACCCAACGAGCTGAACAAAAGAGCAGTTAATGTGTTTTCCGCTGGAATTGTATCCGATCCGAGCGTGACAAGTTGTCCAGAAACCGGCAAGAACCATGTCGGACCAGTTGCCCCTGTTGGTCCAACCTGTCCTAAAAGACCAGTCGGCCCGCGTTGTCCCGTGATTCCGGTGGCGCCTTTAGGACCCTGTGGTCCTGTATTGCCCGTTCGACCTATCGGTCCAGTCGGGCCAGTGTCTGTACCTTCCGTGCTTCCTGTATTCCCTGTGATGCCAGTAAAGCCGCGTTGCCCCGTAGGCCCAGTATCGAAATACGGAGAACCTGTCGCACCAGTCGGACCCGTAACGGGAGTGGGTTCTCCGTTTGGTCCGGTAGGACCTGTTGCACCATGTTCTCCACGCTCTCCAGAAAATCCTTTTGGACCAATGCCGCGTGTTCCAATATAAGGCCCGATTTGTTTTGCGATTTGATTATTGAGTTCTTGCGGAAAAATAAAAAAGAAGAACAGTGCAAAATATGAAATCATCATGCAAATCATAAAAAAGCAAGTAGAAGCAAGTCTGCTTGAATTTGAAACGTTTTGATCGTTTCGCGTGTTATTTCCTGCGTCACTCATTCTACGACAGATGAATAACGAACGTGATGTTATTTTTTAATATCTCCTTCTGCAAAAGTAAAAAAGAAAAAGATTGTCAAGACCAGGAATTGAACCCGGGGCCTACTTCGTAGAGAAGAAAAATCATCATCTGTAAAATCGTCAGAAGGTGCTCTGCCACTGAGCTATCTTGACACGATCTTCAGTCCGCATAGGTTGATTTTATAGTGCAGAACATGCGCATGGGTGTTGTTCAACAAAAAAAAACGATTGTCGCAACCAGGATTTGAACCTGGGGCCAACTCCGCAAAGAAAATAACCATTTATTTTATTTGTTCAGGAGGTGCTCTGCCAACTGAGCTATTGCGACATGAGCCGGATCTCCTCTTCAAATGTCTCTTCTACCTGCCAAAAGTAAGTGTCTCGCATGCAATGCAAATATCGCGCCTGAATTCTACAACAAGAACTCTCATCATTTCTGAGACAAGCTATCATTCGTAAAGAGCGAGGAACCAAGAACAGAAACCAAAAACAAAAAATGTTTCCAACGACAACGGTAATCGTAATCATTAGTTCGTTATAGTGAAAGCGGTCATACCACGGTTCAGACCACTCTAAATCGTCTCCAATCTCTTGGCACCATTCATAATATTCTCGAGTTTGTTTGGATTCTTCTATACAATATGTACATAACAGTGCGATGCAAGACACGAGACTGTTGATTGCCGCGACACTCGTTAACATTCACAATCGCGTTGTCTTCGTCCATTGCTCGTCTTGTGGATCTCGCATATTCCACAAAAAGAAGAGCATGAACATCACCCACACAGGGGCAGTGAAAAGGGAAGTTAAGATTGACGTTGTCGAGACGCATGACGGAGGCCGTTCGCGCCACATGCGATGCTGAGTGCGGGGTTGCCCATAACTGACGATGATTGATGCAAGAGGAGATGATAACACATGAATAGACAGATGGTTCCACTCCGGTATCGAAACAGAAGCAAAAGTTCCGTATTTTGTTTGTTGCTCGTTCATCGGTTCTGGAAAAATTGGCTTTCATCAACACACACAAAAAAAAACGGCTTTCATCAAACGAAATATCATTTCCGAAACCAACCCATAATCTTTTTGTAAGGGAAAGAAGAAGAAGAAGAAGACGAAGAAAATATTGTCTTGAACGACACTCGTTTTGAACAATTCAAAATTCGTGCTTTTTGCATTTGTTCCATGTCGTGATCATAACATTCAAGACGCGAATAGGCATCCCATTCACTGTTTAAATCCGACAGTCGTGATAACACACAGAGCGCATTGAGTTCGCTTTTTCCCATGGGTTTCCCAAGTTTGTCCTTTTGTTTGACGTTGACTTTTTGCACGGTTTGCTCACATTTCGATTCTTTTTGTTTGATGTGGTTGTTCTTCGTTATAAAACGTTCCACTCCACCATGTTTCGTAATAAAATGCAAAAATCCATGTTCACTTCTTCGAATGCACCAAGACATGGTGGGTTCTTCAGTTTTCGAAATGTACCCCTTTCGTTGGGCAAACGAAAACAGTGCATCTTCGGCTTTTAGTAATTGTTGTAACGCATGTGGACTCCATGATACGCATTCCGTTAAACCCGTGGGTAAACCCGTGGGTAAAGAAGAAGAAAAAGAAGAAGAAGAAGAAGCAATCCAATGGATCCAATTCCGAAAAAATAGATTCAGTTGCGTACAATTTGGTTCTTCTGAACCGAACATCGTCAATAAACACGCGAGATCCGTCGATGATTGTTCGCTCCGCTTTGTTTGATAATTTTGAAACAACCACGCACCAACATCAAACAACGTTCGAAAACGCGGCGCAAGCTCATAAGAAAACGCGTTTTTATCCTTTATAAGTTGATCCGCAATGCGAAAATCTCCATTTGCGCACAGAGCGATGTGCTTTAACGTGTCGCTTTCTTTTGGTCGACCACATTTCCAGTTTAAAAACGACAACACATGTTTATACGTGACACGTATGCGCAGATGTTTCACAAATGTTTCATTTTTCCAGAACGAATACACGGAAGTTAAAAATTTCGATTTCTTATGCATGGCGTCCTCTTTCGTCTTGTATCGGGGTGTGAAGTACTCATCGCTATCCATTTCAATGACGATGGGGACATGAAGATCACCATTTTTGTACCCGGTATGCAAAATTGATATCCAATCGGTCGGAAATAAAGAGACATCTTGCAGATGAAGAATCGGACGAGTGGAAATGAGATTTGATGAGGACATCATGGTGTGTAAATGATGAATGCCTTTGCTAATGGATACTGGTTGCAAATGCAGTGCACACTGTTTTACCAAATGATTCAAAAGAAAGGTTTTTCCACACCCTGTGTTACCATACAGAATTAAAATCGGCGTTTGTAAGGTTTTCAATCGTTTTTGATCGTAACACAATCGAACGGAACGAAACCAATCATTTGCATCCCGCATAACAGATTCGTCGCCACAATATGGTTCAATTTTTGTTGTTGTGAAAACATCCTTTTGTTGAATCTGCTTTACATCGTTTGTTTTGCCCATTAAAACGCCCAGACACTCATGTGGTAAGCACAATTTGTAGTTCCATAAAAATTTACAAAACGTCGAAGATACTATACTCAGTCGTTTGATGGAATTTGCTTGTAGATAGCAAACCGAAAATGGATCATGACGTTGTTTTTCTTGTTGTTTTTCTTCTTGCCCGTTTTTGCTTGTTTTCATAACTCAGGGATTTCAAAAAGTTAATTTGCTCACGAAAAAAAAGTGTGATTCCTACGTTTTCTTTTTGTCTTTTTGTATTACAGCATGCAAAAAACGCCATGGTCCATCTCTTCTCACAACCATCAACAACAATTAAAAAACGCATATTTACGACAGCAAGCAACAGAAATTTTTCCGGAAGAATTGCAACAATACTATGATCGAGATCAAGAACGCAAAACGCAGCGATATTTGGAAGAAACACATACCCGATTCTCTGATTACAAAAATATTCATGAAATTAAAGAAAGAGCCGCGAACGATGCAAAATTACAAACCACAAAACGCAAACAGGCTGCAGGTGGAAAACGTAAAGCAGACAGTGCTTCTCAATTACATGTAAAATCGTTAACATCATGGGTCGTCAACAAACGACAAAAGTGTGAGAACGACAATACCAATCAAAAAGCAAAAGCAAAACCACACCCATTTTTAAATGAGATTTATATTCCTGACGCGGCGAAAGTTAAAGCATTCAACGATGAGCGATTGAAGAAAGAAGCGAAGAAAAAGGCATTTAAAGAAATGATGGACAAAAAAAAGGCTGAAATGTCGCAACAAGATGAACCAGAGGATTTACGATTTCGCGACCAACACTGTCAACTGAAGCCCTTATTAGAACAATACAAATTGCTTGTACAACAACACGTGATTCATGAACCATCGGTATACGATGTTCCCAATCCGGTAATTTCACGACATGATGCGTTAAAAGCGATCCATAAAAAAGACACGCTTCAGATTGGCGTCACGCAAGTGTACGATTTAAACGATGAGATTTGGTTGTTTGGTGTCACGTCATCCATGGCGACGGTTGCCATTGAACTGGAAGGTATACGACCTTTCTTTTACATTAATCAACCTGTTATAAAAAACCCGCGATCGGACCAAGAATTGCTCTCGTATTTGAACGATGAACAGTTTCATTCGCGAGAATGGAAACATATGCTCATGCGACTGAAGACACTGCAACGGAAACAGCATAAAAACGATTGGGAAATCGAACAAATTAAATTACTGGAAGCCAAACAGGAGCAAGGAGAAGTGATCCATGTCGAAACGGTCAAACGATTGTGCGGCGTAACGTATCAAGGGCGTGAACCGAAACCTTATTATAAAATTTCTTTTACTAACATGGCGGCGTTCCGCCATTATCGCACGCTTCTCGCGTGTTCCACAACAAAGATGAGTGACTTGGGGTTCGTTGCCACATTGTTTCACGAAACACATACACTAACACAGATGTTTTTTAACATGGTAACGTTTCGATTGTTTGATATCGTCGAAGTGAATGTGGACGCATGCGGTTTTTTGTCAGAAAAAGCATGGGATGAAGCAGAATTGGTGTTACTTAACGACAGGCAATATTTGGAATCCATTTCGCATCTAGCCGAAAAAGAGTGGGTGGATGCCAGTAAAACATTGGATCATTTAAACGGTGCTCGAAAACCAGAATGCCGAACGAAATGCCATTTAGAAGGCCGGTGTGATTACAAGGAGATTCAGACCAAACAAGCAGATGATGTTGCCTTTCCACTGTTAACGGCAGTGTTTGATATCGAAACCTTATGTTGGGAATCGGTAAAGAAACAACGCGCATCAAAATCGATTCCAGAATTCGATGATAATATTGATGAAAAAAGTTCTTCGACACAAAGCGAACGGAAAAAACAAGACGTTGTGGAAGTGTATCCGTTTGCAAAAAAACGAAAGGATGCTGTGATTTACATTGCAACCAATTTGATGGTCAATGGTGACAAACAAGCGTTTTTACGTGTGGTCCATTGTTTGGGAAAGCCAAATTTTAAAGCGGATGATTTACCGAATACCTTGATTTATACATTTGAGGAAGATCATGAGGCCGAAATGTTAACGCACTGGTCAAACATGCTACAAAATTTTCATATTGAGTGGCTTGCTGGTTACAATAGCATTTTATATGATCTGCCTTATGTTATTCAACGTGCTGCTGTCTTGAATGTCCCGGAAATTCAACAAAATTTTAGCCGTTTTCTAGAACTCCCTCATGATCGAGTTAGACAATGGAAGCGCTACAAGGCAAGTCAGTGTACCATCAAGGCCATGGGCCAACGCTTTGGACAAAAAAAAGATGTCGTGATTACCCCAGGTCTGATTCAATTTGATGCGGTGAAAACGGTGCGGCAAATGATCAATTTGAACACGTACAAATTGAAAGAAGTCGCCAATTACTATTTGAAAGACTTGGCGATTGCCAAAAAGGACATGCCATACAATTTGATATCACCGTTTTGGGCAGCCGGAGCAGATCATCAACGCCGTTTAGCTATTTATTGCTATTATGATTCTTTGGTGACAGAGCAGACAATCATCAAGGCTTTTTTTTTAACTCATGCCATTGAAGTTGCCAAAGCCACCAATACCTCTATTTCGCAGCAAATGATGCAAGGACAGCAAATTAAAACATGGAATTTGATTGTCAGAAAAACGGCAGAGCGATGGATTATGGACGAAACTCTTAGACAAGAAATGCAACAGGTCTATGGTGTAGATACGGATTTAATTCCTCGATATATGAAAGATATTGTTGCACACGAGGATCGCGAAATTGTCGATTGGGCCATCGGACAAAAAGAAAGTCGCTCGTTAAAAGATCGCGAAAAGCAATACGAAGGCGCCACGGTTCTGGAACCACTAAAAGGATTTTATGAAGAATTCATTGCCACCTTGGATTTTTCTGCGCTGTATCCGTCCATCATGATATCACATCGATTGTGTTTTTCAACATGGATACGACATGTCGTCGACAAACAAACTGGAAAATTATGGTTTCCGTTTTACGATCAAGATCGAGATCATACACAAGAAGGCAAAAAATATATTTTATGGGAGCCTCATTTACCCAAGCCAAAAGACGAAGAAGAACGCGATGTGATTATGGTTTGCCGAAGCAAAGGCGGGTTGATTTGTTGTTTTGTTGTTAATCGAGAATGTTTTTTCCCGACAATCTTAAGTGAAATGTTGGATTTACGTGGAAAGGTGAAGAAAGAAATGGGAAAAGCGGAAGAGCTGGGAAACAAAATGCTTGAATCCATTTTGAACGCGCGTCAATTGGCAATCAAAGTGATTTGTAATGCCGCATATGGTTTTACAGGAGCGAGTGCCGGATTTTTACCCGCCATTCCCATTGCAATTACGACGTGTTTTATCGGACGTTTGAAAATTATGTTTGTAAAAGACACTGCCGAAAAGCTGATCGGTGGTATTGTTGTATATGGCGACACAGATAGTGTCTTTATTCGCTTCCCACATTTGCAAGCACAAAAAGGCAAAACGTATGCCGAAATGAAAGATCAAGCGCTCTATTTGGCATGGCTTACATGTGAAATTGTAAATGAGCAACTCCCAGAACCCATGTTATTGGATTTCGAAAAACTGATGAACCCGTTGCTTTTAATTCAAAAAAAGACATACGTCGGGTCCTGGGAATGGCCAAAGCCATATTTGTTGTGCAAAGGGACAAAAAATGTGCGCCGCGATTGTTCGGACTGGGCGAAAGATTGTATTGGTGAGGTATTAAAGGCCGTGATGAAGTCACGCAAAAATGCTCCAGTTATTTATCAAATTATCGATAAAGCATTGAACGAAATTAAAAATCCAAACATTCCTTTGCATCGATTACAAAAGACGGTGGCAAAAAAAGCAACGTACAAAAGTGATGATCTGGCACAAGCGATTTTGTTCCGAAAATTGGAAGCACGACGCGGAACAAAAATTGATGAAGGAACACGAGTCCCGTATGTATTTTCTTTGCCCAACAAAGGTACACGATCAAGACAAAAAGGAGAGAAAATGGCAGAAGATATTGAGGATGTTGATTATTTGATTCAACACGGGATCAAAGTCGACCGGATTTATTATGTTGAGCGACAATTACAAACCACGTTATGCGATTATATTGGCGATGTCATCGTTCCAAAATCCGAAATTGAAAAACGATGCCAAAGTGCCATCAACGAAATTTGGCGGCAAGATTTCGGAGCGTCACAGATCGTAGCTGAAAAGAGAAAGCGATAGAGATTGTTTGTTGTTTTTTTGTTGTTTTTCTTGTTTTTGTATAAACTATCCGTTTGTGTAGGTGATCGACGCCGCTGCTCGAATATAACTGCTATTTGTCGTTGCAATTGCCAGACCAGTAGTGGATAATGATGCCACGAGCAAATATTGCGTTCCTTTCGTGATCGGGACGGTGAGGCCTGTTGCTTCCGCGGTTACAATCGTCCCTAATACCACTGAG
>Ga0105239_10000899_pt1 | contig 42308 bp, 29 predicted proteins | sample KBSC44metaG_FD_92761 | JGI IMG/M metagenome (GOLD analysis project Ga0105239, IMG submission 92761) | Corn rhizosphere microbial communities from Kellogg Biological Station, Michigan, USA - KBS C4-4 metaG | ecosystem: Host-associated > Plants > Roots > Rhizosphere > Soil | place: Michigan, USA...
GTCAAATGTTCACTTGGGAGGGACTTGTGTAGACCGCAAACTCGAACCAACCAACAATGATAGACTGATTCCCACAAAATGGAGAGCGATAATCCTTTTGAGAAGTCTCAAACTGTTCATCCCGAAGTCAGAGCCTACGTCTACAGTCTCGTCAATGCAGTAAGTCCCGTTCAATGCCCACTACTCACTTCATGCGACTCACGACATCCAGCTCGGCGGTACTAGCACCGACGATGATGGACGCTACATTCTGGGCGACGATGCTCTGGCCTGTCTGCGTGATTTAAAGAGATGGCTAAAATTATACGACGAGAAGAATAACCGACTCGATGTGGCAAGATGCCTGGCTGAGGCAAAGCTCGTGGGGGGGGATCTGGTGCCAATTCTCGCTTCCTGGCCTGAAGATGGTAAAGAGAACAAGGTCAAGGCAAGGGTCGCTCTTGCATGTCTAGAAGTCCTTGTGCCATTGACATGGCCATTGGAAACTGCAGGCGAGATGACACTCAACCACCATAGACACACTCCTTACCTTCAACAAGCCCAAGTGATCTACAAGGCTGCCGTTCTGGGATGTGATACTAGTAGTATCTTGCGCCAGGTTGTGCGAATTGGCCTCCCTTCAGTTGCAGTAGCAAAGGAGGCGAGAACAGGTCGAGAGGAAGGCATCCTCAAACTCATGCTTTACTTCTTCCGAAATATTGCTGTCATTCAGCAAGTGCCTAACCTCCCAAGCCAGGGCCTGGAATCAGAGGTTTCGAGATCCGCTACAATAGAAGCTTTCAGAGACCAAGATGTCTTTGCCTTGCTTCTCACCATCTGCTCCAATATGGGGGAAGATTTCAATTTACAGGATGTGATCGTCTTAGACATTATTTTCAATCTGATTAAAGGTGTCGACCCAAAGAAGTTATGGATGACTGAGGAACAGAGAAAGGGGCAGGGTATTTCAGACCTGAGTGCTGCACTCGCTCTTGAAGCTACGGCCGCCAACGATGCTAAGAGGAACCAGTCAACTCGACATGGTCGTTTCGGCACTATGCTTTGGCTCAAACGAGAGGGTCAGAACATGGTGGCTGTCTCGGGGCAGGACAACCTCATTGACGATGACAAGGCATTTTTCAACGTGGACAAATCCAAGAAATGGAACAAGCCACAGCAAAAGCGACGAGATCTCGACCACACCATTCACGACTTCGACCGTACCACCCGCCTCACCACCTCAGCCACTGAGAAGCTAAAAACCTTCGTTGAAGAATTTCTAGACTCTGGATTCAATCCCTTTTTCACACACCTGCGTAAGGCTATCGAGCGGGAAGCCGATCGTCTACTTGATGTCAACTACCGACAATTCTTTTATGCGGTGGCCTGGTTTCTTGAGGCTGAGCGAGTGCGAAGGGAAACACAGAAGAAAGAAGTCAAACCAAACAAGGTTCGGTCCGATTTCGAAGATGAAAGCTACTCTCTCGTGGCTGCTGTGTTAAACCAAGAAACCTTTATCATGCTCAATCGATTTATGCAGGTTTCGGTGGATAATAAAGAATGGCAAGACCTCAACGCCTCAATGCGATGTTTCACTCAGATCTTGCTTACCGTCCAAGAAATGGCCCAGAGCTCGCTTGAGGACGATCAAGAAATCGCAGACAACATCCAAAACCGCATATTCTACGAAGAGACAACACATGACCGGATAACGAATATCCTAAAGGGCTATAAAGACCAAGGCTTTGGATATCTGGACGCTTGTACCGAGCTTTCACACGTCTTCCTGCGTATGTTAGAGCGTTATTCGAAAGAGAATGTGGATCTACAAATACGGTCCCGGAGGAAGGCAAAGAAGAAACGCAAAGAAGCCGCGAAACAAGCCGCATTGGATGAAGGACTACCTGCCGGGGACGAAGATGAGGAATCTGAGAATGAGGACATTGCCGATGTAGTGCAAGTTTCCAAAGAACGCAAATTCGACTTCAATCGGTTTGCTGCGAAATTCTCAACCCAAGCTTCCGTGGACACGTACGTGTCGCTCCTCAGATTTTACCGAGATCTATCCTCCGAACAGTTAAAGAGAGCACATCGCTTCTTCTATCGACTTGCTTTCAAACAAGATCTAGCGGTACTATTATATCGAGTCGATATCGTGGCACTCTTCTACAAATTGATCAATGGCCCCGAGGGCATGGATAACAAGAATCCGATGTACAAGGAGTGGTCAGAATTTACCCGACAAGTTTTCAAGAAGATGTTCAAGAAAATTGAGCAGAGGCCCGAATTGATTGTCGAGCTTTTGTTTAGTAAAATCAACTCTACCCTGTACTACCTAGAATTTGGCCACGAAAAACAAACCGTTGCAGCGATTCGTGCTCCGGCAGACTTGGAAATTCGCCCGGCACCAGGGAGGGACATCAAGGAGCAGATTGGCATTGTTGTTACCGTACTGTTGAAGGATGAGAAGACCAACCTCGTCCACTGGGTTAAGGAAATGCTTGGTAAAGGATTCGACGAGCGACACGGTTGGGAAGCTGAAGCAGAATCGCGGCGACTTGATTCAATTGAGACTGCCCAAAAGAATGGCGATTCACATCCCACAGAAATCGACGTTGGCCAACCAAATTATATTACCGTATGGCCTACCTCGGATGACATCCGGACTGCAATGTTCAAGAATGCTCGGTTGAAGCTACTCATGCGTTTGGTTGGGTTCGAATTGATGGGAGACGAAGATGCTCTCGGAGCGTCATGGATCATACCAGGAATCTTGTCGGCGGAAACTCTTGCCACTTCCAAGGAAGCCATCGAGCAATACGAACAAACGCCTTGGCAGAGCGACATTCAAGACGAGGATCCGGAGGACCTAGTTCGTAGGAGCAGGAAGCAGTCCAAGGACCAACTCGACAATGAGGAAACCCAGCACGATGGATTTCTGGATGATTCGGAGGGTGAAGAGGAGTTCATGTTTCCCGATAATCCAAGAAAGAAGAGGTCGAACAATGTGCTGGATGATTTGAAAGCTCAGCGGCGCAAGAGAAAGCGTGGGACAGGGGAAGAAGGCGAAGAGGAGATGGATGAGGAACTTGCTGCTCGGAGGAGAGCCGCTCGGGAAGCTGCTCTGCGCGATAGAAGACGCAAGATCAAGAGCGAAGCTTACATACGAGACAGTGACGACGAATCTGACGAAGAAAGAGACCGACTCTTCTTCGAGAAGGAGGAGGAGGTCCGGCAAAAGCAACAGGAGGCCATTCGCAAACAGATGGCGCTGGGTCTTGGCGAGTCAACGACGAAAGACACTCGCAGAGGGAAAAAGAAGCAAAAACAATTACCACCGACTATTCAATCTACTCAAGGGATCGAGCAAGACGATGACGATAACGATAGTCTCATGCTTGATCTGGACGATCATCCAAATGAAACCGCTTCGTCACAACTACAGCGAATGTCAGCAACTGATGAGGATTCGGAAGAAGATGAGAGCACGCCTCTGTCTTCGCAAAGTTCAGGCATGGGTAAATTGGTGCGAAAGACAGATGAAATGCTCAGAGCAACTTCTCGACCCAAGAACGGGCCAGGCGGTGCTGCGCCGTTGGATGGACTGCAAGATGAAGAGGTGGAGGAGAATGATCTAGCCAAGGATGTGACACCAATAATACCCCGGCGGCAGATGAGGGCTGGGTTTATTGTTGACAGTGACGATGACGACTAATGATGGATTATCCGGTGGCTGTTAACCCAAAGTTGCATTGTACAGCACCTACAGTAGGTACCTGTTGATCAGACATTAGAATAATAAATTTTCTGATCGGTGCTCCTTGATGATTCACATGCTACCCAGGTCAGGTACCTACCTATGTACTCCGTAGTTATGTACATAGCTATCATGCATGGGATGAGCTGCTTCAATACCAAAACAGTTAGTCGATGCATAGCCTGGTGTGCCAACTCACTACCCCACCATTTTCGTGTTCTTCTCGCTGTCCTTGCGAGTTACCTAGATATTGTCAGAAACCATAATCCATCGGCCTCTCAAGGGTTTGTGAGCTGAGGTGCGAACGCTGTCCTAGAGATGGCATCATCGACCGCCGCGCAGAACGGCTCTATGGACCGTCATGGTTGCATGACGCGTTTAGGTATGTATTAGCCCGCTCCATTGGCAACACAACTGTCTCGATAATGCAGATGACAAGCGATAGTGTCATATTTTCGAACCGCCGGAAGAACAAAAACGCGAGAAGCTCCGGTGCGAGGTGATTCAAAGCCAGTTGACAGTCTCCAAACGACTGTCGCGGCTGATGCCAACCGCGAAGCTAGAAATCCCCCACAGCCTGATGCCCCTTCCACTCAGCAAAACACAGATGTAGCTCTGCGCAAAACCGTTGGTGCAGAAGACCCAATAGCGCCGACCAGCAATCTCGATCCGCCTCCTGCATTGGCCGAATCAAACGCCAAAGATTCATTGCTAACAGACAATGGATCACTTTCCGAGGAGCTCTGGAATGCTGCCTACGATGAGATTGAGGGGGCCGACGAGGACCTTGTCAAGTCTTATGCACTGGCTTTGAAGGTCTACCTGAATGATCAGAGTCCGAATGAGTCTCCCTTATCTGATGCCGAATTTTTGGCTCAGTTTAAGGACCGCGCCAAACGGCAGACATTTATGAAGAGCCTACTTGAGGAAGGGAAGAAGAGAGTCGCCAGAACAGTCGCAGTGTCAAATGTTGTCGGCAGCATCGCCCAGGCCATTCTGCGGGTTAAACCTGCTGCCGACGTTGTATTGACTATTCCTCAAGCTGCGCCGGCTGCACTTCCATGGGCTGGTGTCTGTGTTGGCTTGGAGGTAAGTTATGACTTTTTGGTTACTCTCATTACAGCTAACAGGGTAGATTCTCTCAAATCCACAAAACTCGATGAATTCTAACCTAGCCGGGGTTGTACATGTTGCATCGAGGATGGACTGGTATTGTGCAATAATTGGACATCTATTTCGCACTAGTAATACTGATGCAGTGGATATGTCAATCGAATCCGTCGTCGAGAAGCTGAAACCAAAGGTTTTCGAGCTGTATAAAGCTATCCTTTTATATCAAATGAGAGCAGTACACTCGTATTACCGCAACCAAGGATGGAACTTTTTCCTACAAGCGTGGAACTTCGATGACTGGGACGGTGCGCTCGCCAATATCGACAACCTTGAAAAAACCCTTGTGAATGACTGGGGCACGTATGATCGGGCGAGGGCGGCGTCGGTTCGTTCTGAGCATCTCGATATTACTAAAAAGATCGAAGACCATGTTGCAGACATCCGTCAAACTCTGAAAGGTCATTTCGACCAGCAAAACAAGCGGTATCGAGACAAAGAAGTCAACAGACTCCTCTCGGATCTCTGCGTGGTCAACCCTCAGGATGATGTGAAACGGATTGAGAACGAGAAAGAGGACCTGGTTGAAGATTGCTACAAGTGGATTCTTGAGGACGACAATTACAAAGCCTTTACCAACTGGGCAGACTCAGACCCGCCAAAATGCCGATTGTTATGGATCCAAGGCGACGCCGGTACGGGGAAGTCAATGCTTATGATGGGCATTATTCGAGCAATCTCGGCTCGACTCGCCGTGGTCACCCCATCACTATCGTACTTTTTCTTCCAAAGTCAAGGCAAAACCAAAAAGACGTTGGACAAGGCAACAGACGCTTTGCGGTCCTTGTTATGGATGCTACTCACCCAACAACCGGACCTCGTTTCGCATCTACAAGAAGACTACAGAATTTCTAAAGACGCCATCTTCAAGGACGAAAATGCGGCGGTCGCTATGATCCGAGCCTTTGATAAGATCCTAAAGGAAGCATCTCCAGTATATTTCGTCCTTGATGCTCTTGATGAGTGCGATCATGATTTCCAGCGTATTATTGAACTTATTGCAACATCCCTCCGCATCTCTTCCAAAATTAAGTGGCTGGTGTCTAGTCGTCCAGAGGTCGGGCTGATTATGGGGCTTCAGCGTCTGCTGAAAAATAAACCAACAATTCCTCCATATCTGCTTCAGCTGGATATCGAAAAGCAAGAAGGCCATGCCCGGGATTATATTCAATATAAATTGCAAGCACTCACAACCCCCGAAATCTCCAGTTGGCCGGATTCATATGATGAGAAGATGGTGCAAAAAATTGGAGAAGTAGTCACCGAACGGGCAAAGGGCAATTTGCTATGGGTCTCACTTGTTTTCAATGATCTCTTCACAATGCAAGGAAGCCATGCCGTTAAAAGCGTCGAGAAATACCCTGCAGGACTGCCCGAACTTTATGACCACAAGATCTCCAATCTCGAGAATGAAAAAGCTGAAGATCTGGGAAGATGCAAAGACGTATTGGCGATCATGTCTCGCGCACATCGGGCCCTCTCTGATCTTGAGCTTTCTCAACTGGTTCCCTGGAGAGACGAAGCTGAGCTGTATAGAACTGTGACAAAGTGTTCATCGTTCATTACTCTAAGTAACAAAACAGTTTTAATGAACCACACGTCGGCAAAGGACTACCTCATAAGCAACAGGTCGAAAATCAAAGGTGGGACGGTTCAAAGTCATGAGGATATCGTAAGAGCCTCGATACAAGCCATGAAACCGGTCCTGAAAAGAGACATATACGATTTCAATGAGTACGGATCGAGGCCATATCCCATAACGCCACCGGTCTCTGATCGACTTGCTCCAATAGCCTATTCCTGCATATTTTGGCCTAGCCACTTCAGCTCAGCAGATGACGAAAATCCCAAGGGCCTGAGCGAGCAGACTTTAGCCAATCAAGTGTTGGAGTTCTTAAAAGGAGAGTTTCTTTATTGGCTCGAGGGCCTATCTTTGTTAGGGGAGGTCCATACCAGTATAGGGTCGATCAGAATGCTTATGCGCATTACCCAAGTATGTGTTTTACCATTTTATGGAACAAACTAGGGAACCACTGCTGACTGTAGGTTGAAAGCTCGACAACAATCGTGAGCTTCCTGCATATCGTGAGATGGCCGAGTTCTTGATAGACGCGGAGCGGTTTGTGCTTAGTCACGGGTCGATCGTACAAAAGTCACCGTTGCAACTTTACGCATCCGCGCTTGTATTTAGTCCGAAAAACTCCATGATCAGAACGCTCTTCTATGGAAAACGATGGCCATTCATCAAGAGCGCACTAGGCAGTACGTCGCAGTGGGACCGATTGCGACAGACTCTCGAAGGTCATGAAGGCAGTATCAGTTCACTAGCTTTCTCTCCAAGCATTCAAGATAGTCCAGGGAGTATGGACCTTGCTTCGACTTCGACTGATGGAACGGTGCGGCTCTGGGACGGCACCATAGGGGAGGAAAAGCTAAATTTCCGTTGTAATAAACACGCACCATCCAGCTCGAGTGGGGTCGAAACGAGGAACTGTTTTACAGTGTTCTCTCCGGATGGCAAAGCATTTGCAAGCTCGATCGGTTGTTCCTGTGATGACATCAAAGTCTTCGACGTTGCCAGTGGAAAGGTCAAACACATTCTTGAACTCACATACCCTGCTAGTGTTGGACAATCAGGCATGTTCTCTCCAGATCACAAGAAGTTCTTCGCCATTTCTAGCAGACTGTCCAGAGAGGAGAATAAACAGCAACAGCGTCACAGAAGAGCCACGACGCTCAAGCAGCCATGGTTTGGACGCCGTCATCGAGCAGATCTTGGATACGAAGACGTCCAGCAAAGGCCGCACCGTGAACGGTCAAATGTTGAGCTGCGAGTTTGGGATCTCGATGAAGCCACTAGTCAACGGATAGGTTGGTATGGACAACCGACCGCGCTTTCCCTGGATGCTAGGCTGCTTGCATCGGTAGAGGGCGGAAGGACCATAAACTTGTGGAATACCGATACAGGCGACTTGCGGCACCCCCTTAAAGGGCACGAAACAGTGATCACGAACCTTGTTTTCTGCAGGCAATCAGATTGCAATCTCCTTGTTTCCTTTTCCCGTCCCAACGAGACCCGGATCTGGGATGCCGACGCAGGGATCATGAAGTACCTTTTCCGAGGACACACTAGCCAAGCGGAAAGCACTGTGATGGCTATCTGGCCTCGTGATAATTTGATCGCATTCGCGAGGCCGCTGGATATAGTGGTTTACGACTATGTGAACCAGATCGAGAAACAGACGTACAGAAACCAAATGAACAACAAAGATGTGATACTTTACTCGCCGGATGGCATGACCCTCGCGGTAGGCCTCAGGGCTGCGCGAGGGAAAAACCAGATCGAGCTCTGGGCGACTGACAATGGCTCATATGATGAAACTTTAAAGTCCTTGTTTGAGTCGAAGTCGCTCACATTTTCTCCAGATGGCAGCATAATCGCAACAGATAGAGTGGTATCAATTTACCTCTGGGATGCCAGCAAAGTAGCCTTGAAACGTACTTTGCAATATACGGGAAACCTGCACAGCTATGGCTTGAGCAAAGACGGTAAAATACTCGCTGCTAGATTTATCGAAGCAGACAAGGGTCTCGTGTTCTGGAACACCGTCACTGGTGATCATAAAAGGATCTTCGAGGACGCGAACGAAGGGAATCCTGAATTTGTCTTCTCGCCGGATTGCCAAATGCTCGCAACAACCTGGAATACCGGGCACACTGTGCAGCTCTGGTGCAGCAGAAGTTGCCACCATCTGAAAACCTTCGAGCTAAAGGGAACGGTCCGCAAGCTTTCGTTTTCCACTGATGGATCTGTCCTGCATGTAGATGAACGGGATTTAGCAACTTCACAGTCGGGGTCGGGGTCGGAAGCAGGCGGCAGGCTCTCTTCGCATTCCATTTCTCGAGCCTTTCACGTTGACGGGGAATGGATAACCTGTGAGCGCAAGCCTCAATTGTGGATCCCTCCACAATACCGCGGTTCTGCTGTGGCGTTCTTGGGCAATCGCGTCGCCCTGGAGAGCCCGTTGAAAGGGTTGGTCATGATTGAGCTGGATCCAGAGCACGCTTGTTAGCGATGTGCGAGGTAGATTCCTGGTTCCCATTCACTGTTTCTCGCGATCATGATCCTGAGACTAGCATTGGCGGACGTTGAATATGTACTGACAAGTCGGATGACAACTAGGGCTCACATGAATCGCACGAAAATCTCTATTAAGTCTGAACTTGATTGACACTTGCTGGTTGTAGGAAGAAGTTGATATTTCGGCTAAATGTCGGGTGAACCGCGAATTCTGTCTTCCCTGGGTGAGCGCGCTCATCAACACCTCTCAAAATAAATGATAATCACCCATCGAGAAAGAATAAAATCTACTACCCGCGAGCAAAACCTCCCACCCTTACAATCTCTTCCCTCACCTCTGTCACTTGATTCTGCATGGTCATACCCTCTCTTCTGCGTCGAGCCTCCACTCTAACCAAAGCCTCAGTCAAAGCCAAAGCCTCATCTTCCTCGGCTGCTCGACTGCGCTCTACTCGTAACGAGATAATAAGTCCTAAATTATGTGGTATGCGAGGACCCGATCTTGCTTCTCTGATAATGGCTGAACTTCCTTCTGCCAGACGCTATACTTGACCGTCTTCGACCTTCTCTTCCTGCCCCGGGAACCTGTGATTTGATCGATGTCCTCCCCGGCAGTGGCATCTGGTCTCAGAAGCTCCATGACGTCTTGAAACCTCGTCGCCATATTCTAGTCGAGCCCGACTTGAAGCCCTTCTCAGCCCAGCTCACCCCCTTGCTCGAAGCTCCCAATTCCAAATACCGACATGCTACGCTTCTCGAGGATGTACTTGACCCTGCGAAGGGCTTCCTTCCTGAGTGTCCTCACCTCCATCAATCTTCCCCGAACCATACTCAGCTGAACCCGAACCTACTAGTGACCGTCAATCTATCTGGTCCTCTTACCCACCGTTCAGGCTTCGTGGGGTCAACGAGCAAAGTCTTCATCAATAATCTTTGGCATGCACTTTGGGGCCAGCGCGGCGAGCTCTATCGAAATGGCATGTTCAGGACCCTCGCCTGGATTCCCAACCAGGAAAAAGCCGGCCTACTTCCACATTCTGTTGCTACCCGCCGCAAGCAGACCATAACTTTAGAGGCCAGTGCTATCGTCCATGAGTTAGCTGCACCTTCCAAACTCGATCGCCAACGCATCGGGCCCGGTGAACCTTGGGCTCAACTTTCAAGAGAGGATCATCTGCGTGTCCAATCGGCTTCCAAGGCTGGAGGCATCACAACCCCAGGATCGCGCAAACAACCACTCCCTCCCCCGCCTCTCCTCGCTTTAGAGCCCAGTGTAGCTACTCTCAGGGACGCTAGTTTTACTTCCGACGCCAAGTGGGTGCCCCAACTGATAGAGCTCGATAATCATCTCAAGGAACATGACACCGAATGGTATGATGCAGCTTTGAAGATGGATGCAGCTCCCACCAGTCTAAGAATGGACGGATCTGAAATCAGTTCTAAGCGCAGAGCGTGGCGCCACCTCATCTCGCGCATTCGAACCGAGCACAAAACTCGTGCCAAAGCCATCGCTCTTGTCAATCAGCAGCGCCTCCTAGAGGGCCAATGGAAAGACGCCATATCAGCATCACCCTCTGGCCTTCTTGAAACTTTCGACGAGCAGCGCCTACGCAGAGAGGCTGATTCCTTGGGCGCAAAACTAAAGAAATTGGCTAAGAATAATAGGGTTTTTGCCGAGAAGGCAATAGACGACTTTCGAGCATATGATCACAACCCCCGAGTCCTCCAGTGGAATAACAGAATCGCTGAACCCTTACTGGTTCACAAGGACGAGTTCTCCTCTCCTACCCAGCAGATGGCCTTGTTCGATATCCTTCCAAAAGCTGATTTAACCCACCGACTTGACACGGAAGATAGACTCATCTGTTTTGGCCATCTGATGAGCCTGATTTCTTTTTACCCAGGAACAAGTGTACACGAAGTCTGTTCTATGCTCATCCCTGCTGGCTTAGACGACTTCCTCAAAACGATCAAGGGCATTCAAGACCCAACCAAAGGCGGATGGTACGATCCAACGATGCTGAGGATTAGATCTCTGCCTGTGGATCTGATTGTTGAGATTGCCCTTGCTTTTGAGGAATGGCCTTTTCGACCAACAACTCAAAGCCTACTGGCTAACTCATCTGATTATACGTCGACCTATCAAGAGGCGGTCGATCTTGATGAATTTCAATGACACATTCCTGCTGTATTGCTCTCAAATTTCAATCCTCTGATACCAGCCCGCTCAAGACTTCACCTGTAGTCACCACGTTTGCAAATTCCCCAGCCAGACTTGCCAAGTTCACTCGATGGACCGTCTCTGCATCAAACTCTCCTCTGTTGAATGTGCCCGTTGCATCTGAAATGATGAAGATTTTCTCCTGCTCCACAACACCCAGATCCTTAGCCATCCGAGTGGACGTACTTACGCAGTGGTCCGTTACAAGCCCTGCAATGATAAGTTGTTTGATGCCTTTGGATCGAATGTATGATTCCAATGGTGTGTTGACAAACGCCGAGTTCGTGCTCTTGGAGAAGACTGTTTCATACGGCGAGGCCTCGATCGGTTGGGCACATGGTTGGAACTCCACTCCACCAGGATGTTTGGTAGAACCGGGGTATAACGGTGAATCTGGATTCAAAGATTTGTGGAAGACATGGATCATGGTTATGGGCAAGCTTGTACCTGAGGTGTCATTATACTTGCGCGCTGCTGAGAGGAGCGATTTGATGTTCTCTTCGAATGTCGGCGTCGAACGCTCCGTCCCAAAGAGGCCATGTGATGTGTTCAGACCAACTTGAATGTCGATCAGGAGCAAAGCTGTAGGAGTGTTCGCCGAGGATGAAATTGAGCGTGGAGAAGCCATGTTTACAGACTCAAGAGGGGCGTGCTTGAGAGAACGATGGTCAAGATTCAGACGATACCGATCCTTTCCTACAGCTTTTATAGCTTTTCCGACTTGTATGATCGTCAGTCCATTCAATACGAATACGTTCTTTCAGACTGGTAATCGACGAGAGAAACAGTTCTGCCTGCCTTTAATTTCGGTATCGTGTCAAATGCACGCCCTTCCAGATTTGTAATTTGATTTGCTAATGATATCATTTACTAGGGATTCGCTCGGAAATGCATAGATCGCGATGAGCTATAGATGTTTCTTGAACATCGAAGGAAGGGCTTATCCGTCAGTCATGTCGACATTGAGCTAATAAAGTCCCGAGGATTGGTCGTTCGTAAAGCCAGGTACGGAGTACTATGTGCGTTGTGGACCATATACTCCGCCGTACCGTGGTACAGTGAATCATATAGACATTTTGCTGACCGTCGATTTCTGCCCTGACAACCTCATCCTGGACCTCAACTCAAACTCGACATACCGATTTCGGTGTGGAACTACAATGCTGTGTGTCCTCAAGTGGCCCATTTAACACTACTTAAACAAGTGCACTTCATGCTTGAAGCCAGAGTCTCCCCACAAAAACCGATATGGTTGAGGTTTCAGAACAACCTGCCAAACGTGTGAGAATGGAACAGGTAAACCACACATTCCGCCGTAACTCGTTTTCCCGTGGCACATATTTTTCTCTATCCATTTGACTGGGTTTTGAGGATTGTTGACGATTGCATCCAGAACAACACATCAAATAACGAAGAGGGGCCTAGAAAGAAAAATAAATATCGCCCACAGAGGGGGCGACAATCCCAAGGCAAGAACGCGAATCGGCAAACACTCGTCGTCAGTTCTTCTGGCATACACAACGGTGACGTTGGCATCTTCGTCACATGCGATAAAGGCCAGGAAAAGAAGTGCCTGCAGGAGCTTGTTGATTTGCTGAGTGAGGTTTGTCCAAAGTCAAGATCTTTCACTAATGTGTAAAGTTTGCTGAACTCCCGGTAGCAATTCGCGCATGGCGATTCAGCGGCGGATGGGGCCGCTGAAAGCACTCGCTCAAGTGTGAATCTTGATCGCGATATTGAAGCAGATATTCAAGCCGAACTTGACTCCCTCAGACCAAAAAAGGACCCCGCCAGTGCACCAAACCAGAAATTATCCTGCATCGAGCTCGATATACCCTGTGTCTCGTTTGTGCGTTTTCCAAGTGGCCTGGCGTCTCCGCCCGACCCGGTAGAGGTTGTGCGTAGGCTATGTACTACAGCCGCACAAAAGGACTTCCAAGGACCTCGAAGTCGTTATATCAAGAGACTAAGCCCGATATCCCTCGTGCGGAAAACGATGGCTGACGGTCTCAACTCTCTTTGTGACGAGCTGCTGCCGACTCATTTCCTAGTTGAAGAGGAAGCATCAACAAAACCTGGCCCAAATGATATGGGAAGCCCTCAGTCACCCGGTATAAAATTCGCCATTCGCCCAACCATTCGAAATAACAACAAACTGGATCGTGATCAAGTCATCCAGACGGTTGCGTCAAAGGTGGAAACATTAGGGAAAAAGAAGCACACTGTCGATCTCAAAGGTTACGATAAGCTGATTCTCATTGATGTCTATCGAAATATCGTAGGCATGAGTGTTGTCGGCAGCGAATTCGACACACTAAAAAGATTCAACCTTGCGGAAATACACTCGAGTCACTTCGATGAGACATAGGACATAGATAAACCACCAAAACCGAGTAAAGGGCCTTCGAGGGACTCCTTCAACCGCCTCGTGTTTACCAATCCGCTAACTACCTCCGAGATTGCCATGTTCCGGTTCAGATGTACGATCGGCAGCCTTTGGCTTCTTCACCTTCCTCCAAAGGAACTTCCACAGGTCTTCACCAGGTGGTCTTCCCTCACTCCTATCTCGACGAAGAGTTCTTTCTGCAAGCCAAATCCCTTCCCATTTCCCATGATCCCTGGGAGGTGGCGAGTTAAGCTTCGCTCTATTCTGTTTCTTCCATTTATCGAGGTAGCCATTATTGAATTCGACTGACGATAGCGCTCTAGGGGGAAGCGGTGGAAGCTCCTTCATCCTCGGAGGCACTGGTTCAGCTATCATCTCGCGCATTTGATCTAGCGAGTCCTTTATCTTTGATGGGCCGGCCTCGAGAATCGCATCAGAAGTATTGCATTGTCCCTTCCCTCTTGTAGCATTCCCTTGTGTCATCGATAAATCTTGCTCATCATCTTGCTCATCATCTTGCTCATCATCTTGCTCATCATCTTGTTCATAAAGCCTTGAAACATCTGCCCCAGTCATGCTGTAGGATGTCCTAATCAACACCGGCCGGGCCGCTCTGGGGCTTAACAAGATTCAATCAACCTTCAAGAGAATCCGAATCGCTTACAACACAAGTTTATCAACGAGCATCCACAGCTTCGCATGGAGGGGAAGCAAGTGAGCTTTGAGCAGGAACACGCCTTTTAAACCAAGCATCCACATTCGGTTGCCATCTGTGGGCCAACGGGCCTGACATCCTTCATGATTGTTCAAACGCACACATAGACAGCACTGCAGGTTTGAGAATCGACCAACCAATTTAGACGACGCAAGGAAACGAAGTCGAATCAGAAGATCGAGAAGCAACGAGAGACATGCTAACGCAAAGCAAGGTTGAATGATAATCTGATTGTTGAGTAATGTATCTCCATGAAGCTGCAAAATTCACACTTTGTCGACCCAATAATTGGGCCTCTAGCAGAGCAGGAGGGTGGATGTCATTGGGTTGATCAATCCGTACCGACCCCGGCTGCACCTCATTTGGTCGGTAGCACTTGCATGAGACGATTTCAGGTTCGAGACAATCAAACACTCCTTCCGGGTACATCCCCAGCGCCAGCAACAAAGCTGTTCGACCTATCACACCAAGTTCACAAGCAACAACGCTCCCAGGAAAGTCCGGACATCCGGCAAACGAAATTTACCCGCGGTCGAGGCCGAGCTGCCCAATTCTCCTCCAACACACTGGGATCCTACAATAGTCGAGTTACAAGGACAGCTCTCCGGAGTACTTGTGATTTCACGTTCGGCGGCAGGACAAGGGAGATTCTCTGTGGCCTCAGGACAGCAAAAGAACGTCGTCAGAGTTTTCAGTTCGTCATCCGGTGCAGCAACGGCTTTGTAGCCGCGGCGACAGCATGTTCCCATCTCGGACTTGGCGTGGGCGATCAATGACCAGAATGTCTCTGGCGGACATCGGCCCGTTTCCGTGCAATGATGGGACTCTGCGAGCATGCTTTTGTCTTGTTCTGGGGGAATCGGATTCGCAATCGCCAAGCGTAGGCAGACAGCCGTCGCGAGCATGAGATAGATATAAATATAGCCTCGAAGGAGGAAGCACCTTTGGTGGGAGGAATTCATCTTTGGTCAAAATCGCTTTGAGGTGGTATTTAAATTAATGGTTCTTTTCATCGAGCCTCAATAACGCAGGACAACGAACGAGATATTGAGGCAACAGAGAAGAAATCCTCCAATCATTTCGCATTTATACTCCTACAAGTTGGCTGTTTCTCCTCTGGCAAACAACGATTGAAAGGGTACGAAGGGTGACACTGGGGACATGGCGGCGTCAGAGCCCATCAACATACATGCACACTGGATCTCAGGAAACCAGCACAAACCACAGCATACATCGACAGCATGTGCCATTTGAATGTCACGATCGTTTGCAGAGAAGTGGAGACTCTTCACTTCCATCTTCGAAATTTCCAGAGTTCTGGTAGACTATGCCAACGGCCGCTTAATCAATAAAGAGTGACATACCCGAAAAAAGGTAAGGTTCGAAGCTGCAGCCATGACTACTTCTTTCCCTAGGGTTTCTCAGCACTCTTGACACTTGATGGCGTACCTTGAAGGAAGTGCGTCCATCGAAAACTACGACCCTAGAGCTGTATCTATCCACATCATTGAAGAGCAGGAACAAGACTCTTCGTTTGCTTAGCACTCTAGGCAGGTGCAGACGACCCCAAATACATGCGATATTGTGGATGATCCATGTCACGATCGAAGTTGCTCTCTCCCACCCGTGTTTGTCAGCAAAGGATCTCGAGCACGGTGGGATCACGCGGTGAAAATGCTAGGCCACAGCAGAATCTGTCTATCCATGCAAGCGCCTCTCAGGAATGAATAGCCTGTTACACGAATCCAATCCACCCAGTTCGCCAAACGACCAGATTTCAGTACATCAGCAGCCGAGGATGCGATTGTGGTCAGCGATTACTCCAACATCTGACGATCGTGGTACACTATGGACGTTCGACCCACGCCAATATACCTGCCCTTCCCTTTACTTAGGCTATTGCTCTCCAGGAACAGTTGCCAGGGCATTGAAGTCAATATATATATATATAGCTCGAAAGAAGGTAGTCCAAACGGCGAGATCAAGCCAAGCGACCGCTCAAGGGCCGAAGAGTCATTTCCCGACGGAAGAAATGGCCGATAATATTGGGATTTGGTTGAACGTGGCACAAAATTGCAGCACAAAAGACTCATCACAACTGGATACAGGCATGTTAAAACTATGCGAGCACTTTGCTCAAGTCCTCTCGATTATTACGTGGAGCTGCCCATGGCCATCCTTAAATTTTAGTCAACACTACCTGGTATTGCATTTGGCAATCACCCTGCTCATTCACTTGGGGAGACAGTCTCCCTGTGAACGAGCCAAACAGGCAATCTTGCGATTTTCCAACCGAAGAGGCTCCACCCCCTTATTTCCATCCTTTGGTCCACCCATCCACACTAAGGCCACTTGCTCGCGATGCAAACGATATCACTTAGTAGGCATATCTGAACTTCGGATTCTGCAAGTCGGTCAAATCGTTCATCAGATCAGCGTCACCTGCCTCGATCTCAATATTGGTACCATCGACAGCGGCCTGGCTATCACGCTTCTTGTTACGCCAGATGAGAAGGGCGCGCAGGCCGAGCGCAAGGGCGATCTGTCCAGCTGCGCAGGCCAGGATCAGTTTGCAGCCTGTCTGGTAGATAGGGGCTTCCTTTGCTAGAAAAGCGTGTGGGCCGATTATGTTGCCTATGCAGTATGCTAGAAACACGAATGCCGTTGCTGTCACTCGTTTCGTGTAGCCGCCAACGTTGGCAGCGGGGAGTTGCAGGGCGAGCACTAGCGAGGCTACGAAACTTCCGGTCTGCGTGGGGAGTTAGTCTCGAGGTATAGTGGACTTCGGTACAGCTCCAGATCACTTACGATGTAATATCCCAAAAGACATCCGACTCTGTTGGAACGTGGCATCTTCCACATGAGGGAGGCACCGATGATGGTTGGTACGATATATAGTGCCATAATGATTGTCCTGGAGTTCTTGAACCTCGATGCCAACCACGGGCCCGAGAAGACAAATACGACCTGGAAAGCGCCCTGGGGAATTCCATATGCGGTGGCGAGCAGTGGATCATTACCCGCAACGCCCTTGACGATTAATTTTCCAAAGTTGGCAACGCCGCCGTTAATGGTCTCGTTCAACAGGGTGAAGAGGAACAAAATCCACACCTGCGTGTCGGTCAGGGCTTCGATAATCTGCGACCACTTGATCTTGCGGTTGAAGACGCCAGTGCGGTTCGTCTGGCTTCGGGCGATCAGCAGCGCCTTTTGTTCTGGATTGAAAGCCCTAGCTGTCATGATGTTGCTGGGGAGGTAGTAAAAGAGGAACATGCCCCAGAGAACGGTGACACCGCCGCAAAGGATAAAAATGATCTTCCAGATCGGAAATCCTTTGGCGTGCCCTACGGCGTAGAAGAGAATACCTCCCGTCATGGAGCCAACGCCGTTGAAGCAGTAGAATGTACCTGCTCTGCTGGGCTGCTCTGCCTTCATGTACCACATGCTCACGATCATCATGAAACACGGCGTGATGACGGACTCAAACACGCCAAGCAGAAAGCGGCAGATCGCGATGCCGGTAAAGTTATGACATGCCGCGGTAATGAGCAGGATGGACCCCCATATCATGACGAAGGTCGATACGACACGTCCCGTGGGGTAGTGCTGCGCTAGATAACTCGAAGGCCACTCGGCGAACAAGTACGCGAAGTAGAAGATACTGGCTAGCCATGAGTATTGATTGGAACTCATGTGTGTGCTGGGAAATAGGTCATAGACGGCCGCGTAGCTCAGCGCCTGTTTGTCGATGTACTGGAGAAAATAGGTGCCGCATAGCAGCGGCATGAGGGTGAAATCGATTCTGCGCACGATCTTCTTGTTCAGCTCCTTGTCCTCGAGCAGCTCGGCCAGGTATGCCTGGGAGAAGTTGTGCTCGCGCAGGAACAAGCCTGCCTCGTCCAACTCTTCAATTTCGCCGGCGTTGGTCGTCAACGTTGGCTTGAGCTGGTCATCTTCATCCTCCACGATGGCCTTCTCCTGCTTGTCGAGATCTTGCGCCTTTTCTGCCATGCTGACTGTCACGATGGGGGGATGGGAGTTCAGGTGCGAGTGCTAACTACCTCAGCTGAACCTACAATCCTAGCATCGACCACGATGGAAGACTGAAGCATATATACACTTCCCCCTTCGTCCATATCTGCCCACTCAAAGGCCAGTCTTATCAGTCGAAGCTTACCCCGCGAATTACAGACGCACTTAATATCTCCATTCTCCACCCTTGCTATCTATCTAGAACCCGAGGCCCGCCTTTCGGTGATATCTAGACTTGAACCCAGAGTAGGGGCCATCGTGCATGTAGCCAAGAATCTGAACGAATATCAAAGTATTTCGGACGACAGAACTGGAGCCGAGATGACCGTCGGGAAGCCTAAACGGAGAATGGCGTGCCCTGGTCACTGTTGTGGATATGACATTTGGTATGCTATGGAGACGATATTCCTACTAATGACTCGTAACTAGGTAATTAGCGAAAGACTCGTGTAGGCGAGGGACTGGAAGGGGCCTCGAGGCGAGGACCGAGGGTACATCAGCCTTCCACCGAAGTTGAAACCCAGATGCACTTCAGGACCAAAACAGACACGATTCATTGCAAGTTAATGCTTGGGGCGACCTCCCGAATATTTCTGCCGATACAATAGTATAGATAACGAGAGCAAGCTGTCGGGACCTAGGAAGAACTGCATCTCGCGGTAGCCGATAGATAGGCAACTTGATATCTCACACCATTTGTGGCGAAGACCCCTAACTACTACTATCCAGCATCAACTTAGACAATAATAACTAACTAGGAACTGTCAAATTCGTCACCAGCCTTCTTTGAAAGTAAACGCTACGGCAATAGATTTAGGTCGTAGATATATCTACATAGGTACACCACGCTCGTATAAGCCCCAATTTCCGTGGGTTTACGACTAGGTCGACGAGGTTGGCAGACCTAGGGCGAGCTACCGAAAGTATCGATCGATCCATGGTTGAGTGTGACCATATTCAGGATATTGGGTACACTATATCCATCTCGGAGGCGGAGGATTTCCCCCGGGGGTCACAAACTAGCCTACCTTGGTAGGGGACTTGGTCGCTAGCCAGCCACTTACATACGACCTACCTGTGCCGATACGTACGGCCAGTATATCAGATGCCGACCAGCACTTGGCGTGGGCCGCTCTGAGCTTCCTGGCTTGTCGAGGGGTGGGTCCCCGTTGCACTCTATTATATCCACCCCGATACCCTGTCCGTCGGAGGTTGCCCGAGACTATTAGGAAAACTCGGAAAACTTCCACATCTTTTGACCGACACCACTGGCGTGGAGAGGAGCCCACGTGGAACTCGATGGGCTTCTCGTGCAGTGGTTCTGTAGCTGCGAATCCCAATAACCCTCAGAATCGAAACATTGTGCTGAATGGCATTCTGTCCAGATATAAGTATACACCAACAGAGCAAGCGTGGAACCACGTAACTCCACTAAGTAATAAATCAGTTTACTGGGCCGGCATCAGATCAAACCCACAACGCCCAAGAAGGGGCACTCCCTTGGCCTGAAGCTTGGCCATCGTTGATAACCCTTTTGGCATTTGCTGATAGTCATTGGAAGCGATCCCGAGATCGCTGTTATCCGTCGGGACTCATTCAATCGCCGGGGCGAGCGCGTATTTTCCCCTGGAGAGTTCCGTCGGAGACCTACAGCCATCTCCAGTGTACATATCAGGCTGCTGACTGATGTGCATGAGATGTATATCAAATATCGATTTTCTTGGTATGTACTGTATGTAAGTAAGTCTGGTGTCTTGGACTCTTGGATTCTTGGGTGGTCAGACAGGCACGCGAAATAGGAGAGAGTGGCACAGCACCTCGTTTGCATTTACTTACTTCTCTCAGGGTTGATATTCCTCTAGAACTACTTCAACATCCACGTCCACATCGACATAGGTCAAGATTAAATCATCCAAGATAAAACTCATTCAGCAGATCGAGACATAGAAATGGGATCCATCCAGGCCGAAGAGCACACGGCGCCAGCGGTGACCATCGCACAAGGCACCATCATCGGCGCCATCCTTGAGAAAGACCTGAAGCGTAAGATCGATGCATTCCTCGGGATTCCATATGCGCTGCCGCCGATCGGCGAGCTTCGCTTCAAGCGACCTATGAAGGTCGCCCCATCCTCGAAAGTGATCCACGCCACGGAATACGGACCAGCTGCGCCAGGCAAGCAGCTGCTCGCCGGTCCCCGGGAGCTCACGTACAGTGAAGACTGCTTGACGGCGAATGTGTTCCGTCAGAGAGAACTGCCATCAGACGACAGGGGCAAACTGCTGCCAGTAATGGTCTACCTGCACGGCGGGGCCTTCAACCGGGGAAGTTCGTCCATGCATAATACGGCCTCGATGGTGTCGTGGTCGGACCAGCCTTTCGTCGCCGTGTCGTTCAACTACAGGGTTGGATCGCTGGGGTTTCTCCCTTCTACTTTGAGCGCGAAGGAGGGGATCCTGAATCTGGGACTGAGAGATCAGGAACTATTGTTCGAGTGGGTGCAGGAGAACATCGAGGCCTTTGGAGGCGATAAGTCCGATGTCACGCTCGTTGGGATGTCGGCAGGAGCACACTCGGTAGGTCGCCATCAGGCAAAAGGAACAACTTTGATCTGAACACTAACCCGCGATGTACACAGGTCGGGCACCACATGATGCACCACACGATGGCCAACCCAGGCCCGTTCCACCGCGCAATCATCGAATCTGGCTCGCCCACCTCGCGCGCCGTACGACAGTACAACGCACCCATCCACGAGGAGCAATTCGCGGCGTACCTGCGCGAAACCGGCTGTCCCGTTGAGCTCCCTGAGTCCGAAATCTTCCCGTTTCTGCGCTCTCTACCGTTGGAGGTAATCACCAAAGCGCAAGACACGGTCTTCGACAGATACAACCCGTCGCTGCGCTGGGCGTTCCAGCCCGTCATCGACGGCGACATTATTCCCCGCGCGCCAATCGAGACCTGGCGGCTGGGCGAATACTATCGGATCCCGATTATGACGGGGTTCAACCACAACGAGGGATCGTTGTATGTCGACAAGCAGACGGAGAAGCCCGAGCAGTTCACACAGTTCTTCCAGATGCTGCTGCCGATGCTTTCGAAGGACGACATCGAGACGATTGAAAAGCTGTACCCTGACCCAGAAGCCAGCACTGGGGGGGATGCGCGATACGCGATCCCCAGCGTCATGAAGGGCCAGGTTGGGGCACAGTACCGGCGCATCGAGGCCGCATACGCCCACTACGCGTACGTGGGACCAGTGCGGCAGACGGTGCACCTAGCCTCATCGGACCCGGATGCTCCACCCACATACCTCTACCACTGGACGCCCATGACCACTGTCGTGGGCGGGGCCAGCCATGGTGACAATGTGCGGTACGAGGCTTTCGATCCCGACGTGGTTTCGAAATCTCCAGCCCAGAGAGAACTCGCGGGCACCCTTCACGCGTACGTCACCAGTTTCATCTGCAACAAGGGTGACCCGAATTCACTGAAGGGTGATGAATGGAGCGGACGCCCGAAATGGGAGCCGTATCAGCACGACGAGCCGAAGACCATGGTTTTGGGGCATGGCAACGAGGAGTTGATTGGCGGTGGAGTGGGTGTTACGGCCCAGATGTCGAGAGATGAGTGGGCGGATAAGGAGTGCAAGTTTTGGTGGGATAAGGTTGAACTGTCCCAGCAATGAGTAAGCTAAGTAGTGGTGGGAAGGGAGGAGGATGGGTAGGAACTTGCGTGAAGGATACAAAGAGTACTAATATTATCGAGAATACAACGAAATATTCCCATGAAATATGCTGAAGTAAGGAACGGGCAGATGGGGTGGCAAGATGAAGAAAAGGGGAAAACGAACCATTAATCGGCAACTGAATAGAGCCAGAGCGTCTGTGACGGGGCAGGACACTGACTGGGTACGTCTTCCTGGGAGAGGGCTCCCAGCAAATATTCACATGTATTTTGATAGCGTCGACATATATCTGATTCTGAACACAGACCAAACAAGTAACACCTCCTAAAACTATTGTCATATGCAAACATCCAAAATGCAAGGTCATGAGGTCGTCATATCCCGCCACATAGATGAGTATCTACGGGTCCACACACAATCAAGATCATATCAAGGGCCCATCTACTCGGCCATATAAGAAAGCCGGTTATGCATTCATAGCCAAGCTGGGACCTGGGACGTCATTTTGGTTTTGACTTTGGGGACGCTGCTGCTGTGTGGTCGTCTGCCCCTGTCGTCCCATTGCGAGATAGTCACGATTCTCGACCGTGACACTCTTGGTCATGTGGTTGACTTTGTAGATACCCACCAGCCGTTCGGCGAGTTCGAACATATTGTTTCGCAGACTGATGACAATGAACTGTGCGTTCTTGGTACGTTCCTTGATGTAGCCCGCTACAATTGAAACCTGTTTAGATCATTAGATTAGTAAAGATTCTTCTCCTTCTTGGCATAGGATAAAGAGATGGAAAATGTATCAATACTCACGTTTCTGAAATCCAATGCCGCATCGATTTCGTCCATGACATAGAGTGGCGTTGGACGATAGACATGGAGGGCGAAAACCAACGCGAGGGAACTAAGCGTTTTTTCCCCTCCAGACAGATTTCCAATGTTCTTCCAGCTTTTCTTTGGTGGCATCACACTGAACAAAATGCCCTCTGAGAAGGGGTCGAGACTATCCACCAATTCGAGCTCTGCATTGCCTCCCAAGGTGATTAGTTGGTACATTGATTTCAGATGGGATGAGATCGTTGTAAAGCCCGTCATGAACTGTGTGAGACGCAGGTTTCGCAGGTCTGTCAGCCGTGTCTTCGCACCGTCACGAGACTTGACGGCCATCTTCAGATCACTGGTACGCGTCGCGACCTCATCGCATCGGCGTCGGTATTCAGCAATCACAGCGAGATCGATGCTTGAGGTGTTAGAGATCTTTTCTTCCAATGCTGCGATAGACGCGATTAGATGGTTCTTGGATTTGTCTTGGAGCTCATCGCGCGTGAATGTTTGTAGTTGACCACGTGTATTCTTCGGCTGGGACTCAGGCTGCGAAGGTGCGTCGGGCTCTGGCTCGTCTTGCCCGTCGACATCCATGGCATCTGGGTCGGCCTCGGTCTCAGGGGGGGCATCGGGCATTTCTTCTTCATTATCTTGCTGTTGTTCCTCATCTGGACCGGGTCCTTCAAGATCCGCAATCTCGTGTAGGGACAACTTGGATAGTTTCTCAGCCCAATGTCGGCTCTTGCCGTTGTTTTCTGCGAGAATTTTTTGATTTTCCTCAAGCTTGTTACGCATTTCGATCTCTTGTGCTCGGGTTGAGTTTAGTTCAGCAGTCTGTGCATCAAGATTCTTCTTTAATGTTGTTAGCTCTTCTTTTTGATTCGCCTGTTCGTCTTGAGCCTGCTCAGCACGTCTTCTTGACTCGGATGCCTCGGCCTTATGAGCTTCGACGTCACTCTCGAGCTTATCCAAATCTCTAGACAGAGTCTCAAGCTCCTTTTCTGCACCAGCTTTGGCTTTCTCATGCTTGTCGGTAAGCTTCTCGTTCTTGGTCTTCGCAACCTCAGCGTTAGATATGTCCTCGTTCAACATGTCTATTCGCTCCTTCAAGCCGTCAACTCTGGCCTTTTGGCTACGGAGTTGCATACCACCAGCTTCCATGATCTTGTTTTGCAATGCCTGAATTTCTGATTCAACGCTGGAAGTCTCGGAGTGTAGGCTTTCCAGTTCCTTGTTCAGTGAGACGATCTGCTTGTCCAAAGCCTTGATTTGAGAATCATCAGCAGATGCTGAAGAGACCTCTGCCATGAGGTCCTGGACACGTCTCTCTGCATCAGCAAGATTTTTCGTGCAATTTTCCACCTCTAGGTTGATCTTCTGAATCACAGTTTCTAGACGAGGAATTTCTTCTTGCTTCTCTTGAAGACTTGTTTCTAGTTCTCGTTGTCGTGTTTGGAACGCTTGAAATTGTGTCTCGAGTTGATTCCGATCGGCTTCGAGCTTTTGAACTTGTTCTTTCGTTGTCTCAGCGACCAGTTTCGAAGACATCGCTCCACGGGCCACACGCGTTCCACCTCCACTCATAGTCCCGGAGACATCGATTAATTGACCATCTAGGGTGACAACCCGCCATCTTTTGGCGCCATATGCGATCCGATTTGCTTGCTCTAGATCATTAGCGACTAGGGTATTCTGCATGACACTGTAGAATGCAGGAGCGAATTGCGGATCCTTGGGTTTGATCAAATCGAATAGTCTGGGCACATTCTCAGGAGTTTGAAGAGGTGATAAATCTCTCTGAGCCAGCTTGTCGAGGAGAATGAAATTCGCTCGTCCCAGATTATTCTTGCGAAGATATTCAATGCATTGCTGGCCAACCTCGACATTATCGACGACCATGTTCTCAAGAGAAGGACAAGCAGTGGAGACGGCGACATCAAACTGCTCATCAATTGTGCCAAGGTTTCCAAGTCGTCCATGGAATCCGTCAATTCGGCCGGAGTCTTTCAATCGAAGGAGTCCCTTGAGAACATTTCCCTGGTTCTGTGTTGCTGCTAGACTGGCCCGAGCATCATCTGCCTTCTGTCGTGCAGACGAGATTTGCGCTCGAACTTCAGGTTCACTAGCGGCAAGCTTTTGAAGTGCATCCTGGATCTTCCGAACATCCTTTTCGAGTCGGAGCTTTTCATGCTTGCGTTGCTCAATCTCTTCAAGCTTTTCGTCTCTGCTGGATTCAATGCTCTCAATTTTCGCATTGGCCTGATCGATTGCCTTCTGACCACTGTTGGCCTTTTCCCTCAGAATTTCAAGTTCAGAATTCGCGACAGCAATTGCCGATTGTTTTTGGTCGATCTTCATGTTCCAAGGTTCTAACGATTTTTGTTTGGCGGCGATTTGATCAGAGAATCCTTGAGTCTTGCCTTTGAGATCTTCTCGGATCGAGGTTAGTTGCTGCTCCTCGCGTTGCATCTCTTTCTCGAGTTCGGCTACTTCTGCTCCCTTAAATTCGATGTCCTCTTTATGTTTTTCAACAAGACTTCTTGCTTCTGAGGCAGCCAATCTGCTTGAGGTCGCGGTTTTGTCTGCCTTCTTCTGTTTGCCAGTGATAAACTTTCGCTTTTCATCAAATTTGACGTTCTCCTTCTCATACTTGGCCAATTCTTTTGTGAATTCCTGTGCTTGTTTTTCAATCCGCTCATACTGTTTGAACGCTTTGTTGTATGCCTTCTCAAGCTCTTTGATTGTATCTTCGCTACCAGCATGCTTTTCGAGTTCAGAGTTCAGCTGATCTTGGATTTGTCCGATCGCCTCCTCTGTGACCTTGATGTTGTCCTCACATTCAGCAACATAGATCTGGTACAGTGCGGATTGTTTTTCAGCCAATTCATTTTCGTCCCGAATAAACGCTAATGCCTTGTTCTTTTTGTCTTCCAACCCATTCCTTTCTTTCTCGACGTGCTGGACTCGGCCTTGCTTTTCAAGACAGACTTCATTCAAGCTTTCCAACTCTACCGCAGCTTCTTCAATGGGAGTCTTGTATTTAGATGTGCCAATAATGTCTTCTAGATATTCAAGAAGCCCGTCATCATGTTCGTTGGCTGCTTTCGGTTTCATCTGAGCGATAGACTCAACCTCACCTTGAAGAATGAGGAAGCGCTTGTGGTCCAAGTCTATACCTTTGTCTTTTAGCAGAGTGGTTACTGTTGTGAAGTTCGTAGTTCTACCATTCAGGTAGTAATTGCTTGAGTTATTCTTGAAGGCCCTTCTCGAAACAACCAGCTGTGAGTCGGGGACAACTTCATGTTTTCCACCAGGGTGATCAATGATCTCTTGGAAGTAAACCTCAACCTCACAAAAATCGAGGTCTGGATGTTGGGCTGAGTTATGGATGAGCGCGGAAATTTTGCCTTGCCGCATCTTACTTGCCCGAAAGCCGAAGACAAACAAGAGAGAGTCAATCACATTCGACTTTCCAGAGCCATTGGGACCAACGACTGCAGAGAAAGACGCGTGGAAGGGTCCTACAACTTGTCGGCCGGCATAACTCTTGAAATTGGTCATCACAAGCTGTCTAATAACCATTCTAGAGGTCGGTCCAGTGGGCTCTTCCACTTGTGGCACCGCTTGTGACCGTGCTCGTATGACAATATCCATTGGTTTCTCGAGCACCATGTTCATTGGACGCGTCTCCTTTTCTTGCAATAGTGCTTGTGAAGGTTTCATGTTGAGGGCATTTGCAGTAACCTCACCCAGCGGGGTAGCCTCGGCCTTTGTGGGCGACATCGAAGGTGCAGGTATTGGCAGCGAAGGTACGGGAGGCACAACCGAGGATCTTCTGCCTTTTCGTGGAGCAGTGCTCATGCGCTTTCGTGGTGAGGCAGATTTCGTGGGTGATGATGGCTGGCTCTGAGCAATCTCATCCTCAGGCTCAACAGCTCGTGGGGTTTCTGAAGGCGCGACTGAAGATCTGCGGCCTTTTCGGGGTGCTGTGCTCTGTCTTTTCCGCGGTGAGGCCCTTTTGGTCGGAGAGGCGGGTTCGCTAGGAGCCATTGTCTCCTCTGGATCAAAGATTTGGGAAGGTTCAAGCGCATCGCCAGTCTTCACTTTACGTGCTCTTGCCGATTTCTTCGGGGAGTCGTTAACATTGGCGGTGGTCTGTCGTCTTGTGGATTTCCGAGGACTGCTTCGCTTGGGCGCAGGTGTAAACTCTTCATCGTTGTCTTCGTGGATGAGGCTCAGTTCATCGTCGGATTCCTCAACAACTACAGGGCGACGCGTCGCTCGACGCGACGGTCGCACCGGAGACTCAGCAGACATTCTCCTTTGAGTTGCTGATGTCGGCTTTTCTCTGATCGTGAGTGCGCACTGGAATAGATGTTCGATGGAAGTGTATGTTTACTTCACGTGCCGAAAGCGGGCCAAGTAGAAACAAATTACCCAAAAGTCAACAATTGATGCCGCTTTTGATGGCTTGGCATGTTTTGGATCCCCACACGAGGTCCTCAACGGCCCCTCCACCATCACCAATGGGATTTACAGTACGGAGTAGGGTTGATTCATTCATGATCGAAGAATACATGAGTATCTCTTGTTGCTTGCATAATCTGTGTTCATTTCGTAAATTCAGTCAACGTATACAGAATGTTCTATGCCGACCCTCTATTCATCACCATTACTAAAGCAAATTATGCTTTTCGGGCAAACTTCCAGCACAAGTTTCTATTCTGAATCCACCCCTTGCTGCAGTTTAAAATGGCCATACCCAATCCCTCAAGGCTTTCGGGTCAATACCTTCAGTGAAAGCTTCGTTCTTGCACTTAATTTGCTCATTCAATAGCTTCTCCCTTGCACTTGAGCCCTTGTTTCCTAGATTTGGCATCCTGTCCAGGGCATCGATGGCGAGACTGAATCTATCGGTTTGGTTGCGGATGGCCAACTCCAGAGGCGTATCGATGTTGCCCTTCTCCTTGTAGCCCCGTACATGGAGATTGTGTTGTCCTTTCCTCTTGTATGTCAGACGATGGATGAGCCAAGGATACGAGTGGAAGTTGAAAATAACGGGCTTGTCGTCCGTAAAGATGGCCGTAAATTCCCGATCAGTCATGCCATGTGGATGCTCGCCGTGGGGAATGAGTCTGAACAAGTCGACTACGTTGACGAAACGGACCTTTAGCTCTGGAAGGTATTCCCTGAGCAAGGCCGTTGCTGCAAGGGATTCCATGGTTGGCACATCGCCACAAGCAGCCATGACAATATCTGGCTCTTGCCCTTGATCGTTTGAAGCCCAGTCCCATATTCCAGCACCTTTGGTGCAGTGTTCGATGGCTGCTTCCATATCAAGATATTGAAGATGGTCTTGCTTGTCTGCGACAATAACATTGACATAATTACTGCTTCGCAAGCAATGATCGGTAACGGATAGCAGTGTGTTTGCGTCGGGAGGAAGGTAGATACGAACAACTTCAGGCGACTTATTAGCAACGACATCGAGGAAACCAGGGTCTTGATGCGTGAAACCGTTATGGTCCTGTCTCCAGACTGTTGCGGTCAAGAGAATATTGAGTGATGCAATCTTTGCACGCCACTCAACTTCCAAACACTTTTCAATCCACTTGCAGTGCTGATTAACCATTGAGTCAATAATATGGATAAAAGGTTCGTAGCTGTTGAGCAGTCCGTGCCTTCCAGACAGGATGTAGCCTTCGAGCCAGCCTTCGACGGTGTGCTCACTGAGCATCTCCATAACCCGGCCTTCAAAGGCAAGGTTTCCGCCGTCAGCGTCCTCATCGAAGTACTCACCGAGCCAGACTTTCTTAGTAGCCTTATAAACTTCAGCCAGTTTGTTGGATTCTGTCTCGTCGGGTCCGAAGAGCCGGAAGTTTGTAGGATTTCTTGCGATGACATCGCGGAGAAATTTCGCCATATTAGCCATGCTAGGCCCATTGGTGATACCACCTTTCTTGACCTCGAGACCATAACTGCGGAAGTCATTGAGCTGCAAAGGTTTCTTGAGAATCCCACCATTGGCCACTGGGGCAGCACTCATTCGCTTGTTCCCGGAGGGGACCAATGCCTTTAGCTCCGGAATCAGTTTGCCGTCCTCGCCGAAATACTTCTCTGGTGTATAACTCTTCATCCAGTCCTCAAGGACCTTAAGGTGTTCTGGATTGGAGGCAACGTCTGGAATGGGGACTTGATGTGACCTCCAGTATCCTTCAAGGTAACGACCATCAACGGTCCTTGGTCCAGTCCAACCCTTCGGGCTTCGGAGGACAATCATAGGCCAGCGAGGGCGGAAAGCTTTGCCGGACTCGCGTGCTTTCTTCTGGTATCCTCGGATCTCCAGAACAGCCTTTTCAAGCGTAGCAGCAAAAGCTTGGTGCATTGACTCAGGGTCACTTCCCTCCACGAAATATGGGGTCCATCCATACCCAATGAAGAGAGCCGTCAGCTCTTCATGACTGATACGGGCGAGAATGGTGGGGTTGTTGATCTTGTAACCATTCAGATGAAGCACGGGCAGAACAGCTCCGTCAGTGATTGGGTTGAGGAATTTAGTGCCATGCCAACTGGTCGACAGGGGACCTGTTTCAGACTCTCCGTCACCAACCATGGTCAGGGCAATAAGATCAGGGTGGTCGAAAACGGAACCGAATGCATGTGAAATTGAGTATCCAAGCTCACCTGAAAGAAGTCAGTCACGGTCAATACTGCTGCCAGGGTTAATCAGGGTTGATTGGAACATACCGCCTTCATGTAAACTTCCAGGGGTTTCAGGAGTAGCATGGCTTCCAATACCACCGGGGAAGGAGAACTGTTTGAAGAATCGCTGAAGACCTTCCTCGTCTTCAGACTTGTCTGGGTATACTTCGCTATACACTCCCTCGAGATAGGACTGCGAGATGACTGCTGGAGCGCCGTGGCCTGGGCCAGAGATGAAGAGCCCATCAATGTCGTATTTCTTGATGAGTCTGTTGAAATGGATGTAAGCAAAGACTTGGCCTGCGTCTGAGCCCCAATGTCCTAGAAGTCGAGCCTTTAGGTGCTCAAGTTTGAGTGGTTCTTTGAGGAATGGGTTTGCTTTCAGGTAGATCATTCCCAAGCAGAGGTATAAGCTGGCCCTCATGTAGTCATCAGTAAGCCTCAACTCCTCCTTACTTAGAGGCGCACCTTCGACGGTGGAACGAGCCTTGCCGAATGGCGAGATGCTCTTCACCTCGACATTCGCCTCTGTAGCTGGTGCCATGATCTCAGTCAAGTGTGGTTGGTAAGTCTTTCGTAGAAGAATGACAATGCGTCTGGATGAAATGAGAGACGGAAAAACAGAAGGAGGAGAGAGGGGAGAGCTATATATGAGAATTACGCCGACGGTATGGGCCGGCTGCCATGCTCGATCGGACGATGCAATACGTAGGATTTAACTTTCAGGCCCGTGCTACACACATGGGGGAGAAATGAGTTGCGCAGTGCATATGCTTCGAGCTCCAAAGCATGCAAGTGTCCCCAATAGGATACAGAAGCAGCTCCCACATGTTTGATATGCATCGTCAGGCTGACTGTAAGTTTCCCAGCTGCTGGGAGGTAGCTCGGTAAAGTTTGGCCACTGGCAGCAGAGCCTACCAGGTGGCATCTCAAAACTCAAACCGGGATTTGATGATGACTTGAGAGGAGAGCATGAAAGACAAGGACCAGGGAAGATACGATTGGATTGGACACGAGCATCATGAGATGGTGAAGGGTTCAAGACATGTGTGGATTCGTGGTCAAGCCGCTTGTCAAAAATACAGGGTCAGGCCATCCCGGCCAAAAGAGGCTTAGTGTGTATTGAGTTGTGCCGGAGAAACCGAAGCCACTGAATCACAGGCCACAAGCTACAGACAACAGCACAGACAATCAATGTTTGCATGCAGTAGGTTTTCTTGGTTTATTGCCTCTTGGAACACCAATAGTGCTCATGTCACCAAGATCGGCAGATCCCTCACTCCGAATGCTACGTCTGGAGATCCCATCTTCTCGCTAGCAGGGCCTGCTGTTAGTCACCTCTTCGAGCTCGATTCGAATTCGCTTGCGGCGCTCGAGAGCCAATAATTGCTCATGCCGTATGTTCAACCATTTGCCGACCTGATAATCCAATTTTGATTATGCAGTTGCATTGTTTCATTTCTGAGGAAGACAGCTGGTGACATGGTGACATGGTGACATCGCAAATCGATGTCCTATTCTCCAAGCAAACTCCTGAGCATGACTGAACCGTAGGCTCACCGTCAATATGATGGAAGGGCCAGCGACTTGAACCCAGTGGGAGCAGTCACAGGCGATAGAGCTTTTGAATGAATACAGATCTTCACCAGTCCTTGCGCTTGTGGCTGTATATCAATGCGAATAAACCTTCGGAACAAAAAGTTACCCCGGATTTCTTGGATAGATGCGGAGCAGGGATGCTATATGCAGGATTCCATTCCCGGATCGACCTCTCCGTAAGTCCAATACACGAACTCGGAACCCGGGGTGTAAACATCACCAGTGGAAGATGGACGAAGGACCCAAAGTGCGATGACCGGGATAATGGACAGCAATAGCACAGATCCGCTTCACGATGTGGGTCGAAAGTCAGCTTCTCGCGTTGAGATCAGGTGTGGCAGGCTCGTCTTGACGCTCTCGGTACCGAGCAACACACAATTCAGGCCGTGAACATTGTCGCTAGAGGGCAACATGCACGTATCATTGGTTGGAGGGCAAACGCCTCCGATTCTGGATGGTGCCGTAATGACGGTTTCGACGGTCATCAAGCCGTGGTGTCGAATATTTTGCTGTCTGGGCATGTGACGGATCCTTGAAGTTTGGTCAGATATCTTCAATACCGAATCACTGCATATCCAGGATCCCGGCTCTGCTTGGGAATATTCTCCGGCTTTTGAAACCCCATTTTAACTCAGATCAGACTAATTGGCCCCTCGACGCCGTGATATACGCTCGCTCCACAGGTGGACTTGGAATTCATCCATGGCGTTGGTATTTAAATTGGCTTCATCCCTAAAGGACTTCTGACATCGTCTCCTCTGATGTAGATGTGACCTATGTATGTGATCTGTAGGCCGAGCTCAGCTTTGGAATAAACGGACTTACCGATACCGGTGGAGGAACTGTCGTCGATAGCAACAAAGTCCACTGATGAGAATCCAACGGGATATTGGTAAAGTTTCATATTTTCAATGCCAAAAGAAGATATTAGGACTTCCTGAGTCAAACACTCACCGCAATATCTGCTAGAGCGGGTTTCCGCAAGCCCTGTTCAAGGCCTGCTATCTAACACACGTTATCGCCATATGATAGTTGCAATTTGTCAACGACACAGTTGGCTCACCTTGCAGAGTGAAACTCATTTTGGGAAGCGAGCCCAGCTTCAATGCCGAGTATTGAAGTAAGGAAACTTAGTAGTACTTTCAGAGGTCTCAGGCCTCTCACCGACGTGACATCTAGCCATCAACGTCTGGCCCGACTTAAGGTGTCCTGTGACAAGACGGCTTTACAGCAACCGGAGCTAAACTCTCCTTCCTATCTGGAAATTTAATCTGCGGAGAAGAAGCGAGTACGGGGGAAGCGGAGATTCCCTACCTTATCCTTGGTCTTATCACCCATCTGATCATTGATGTCTGCAGTCACATTGGGCCAGCCGCCAGGGCCGCCAGGCGCACAGTCATATACCCAACCTCATGATTAGAGAAGACTTTCTGATTATCCCTACTCAGTCTCTCGTAGCCTCAATGTAATACGAGATTCTTGATCACCCTCTCCTGCTGATCTCCCCACGTTCAGAGGTATCAACTTCCCTGACGGCGCACCATGTCGACCACCACGACCGTTACAACAAGCACCATAAATCAAGAGCTTCCTGGACCATCCGATTCACCTCATCAATACTATGGGAAACTCCGTTTCATCCCACCAGGGCACACACCCAAAGGAAGCCCGCATAACTTCCATTTACCAGCCATATCAGAATTTGGAGACGAACGTTTGCAGCCACTGATCGATATGCGACCAGTACCCACGGCACCAGAACTCCCAGATGCGCCTGAAGGCACAGCAAGGCTGCCGACTCACGGATTTGCTGCCGTCAGGCACCCGACCACTCTGAACTCCGCACCATATACCAAAGACAGCTGGAAGGACCCCAAGCTATTGAAGCAATTTTACGTGCCAGAGACCGAAGAAATGGTCAAGCAGATCACGGGAGCCCGTACGGTGATTACCGAGTCGCTTCTCCTACGTAGCGAAGTGTGGTCGGAGACCGATGCCCTAGCCGCACATGCCGGCCACGGGGAGAAGAAGGCTGAGACCGACGCAGAAGCCCAGAGCAAGGAGCAGCTTCCCGAAGCGACTGAACTGGAACTGGGATTTCCTCAATTCATCGGATTCTCGCCCAGCACTGGTGGAGCCAGTCCAGCACCCAAGGTGCACCTCGACTATGCTCCCAACGGCGCTCGCACTCACATACGCAAGTTCCACCCTACCATGGCCTCCGTGGCCGACTCCGTCATCCGGGCGGAAGAAAAGCTCCTGTCAGAAGGCAGAACTCTCCGCGAGTCCTACGCCTCCTCAGGTGTCGGCCCACGCTGGGCTCTATACTCGATCTGGCGCCCTCTGAAACGTGTGACCCGCGATCCCCTCGCTCTAGGCGATGCAAGGACATTTCTCGAATCAGACTACGTCCCCGTCATCGTGAAGACGCCCAATCTAGGCATCCCAGGTGATAAAACCACGCACGACACCGAGAGCTACCTCGCGCACTGGTCTAAGGGCCAGAAGTGGTACTTCATCTCACACCAGGAGCCCGAAGAGGTCCTCGTCATTGGTCTCTTCGATTCGGAACGCGACAAAGAGACTGTTGCGGCGGGTGGCACGCTGCACAGTAGTGTGGACCTCCCTGGCACAGAAGGAGAAGATGCGAGAGAGAGCCTGGAACTGAGATGTCTAGCTATTTGGTAAATAAGGTTTATTTATGCGAGCGCCAAGTTTGAGACGAATTTGAGACGAATTTGAGGCCGCCGGGTATGGCTTGATGACCAATTTACAGCCTCGAGAAATGACTCCACCAGGGGAAATATTAAGGGATCTTTAGGTAGTGCTCTCAGTTTCATTCATTTAGCCACCAAGAACAGTTCTCCGTATACTAGTATTACTTAGCTACTATTTAGAATCTAAGATCAACGCTAATTTCCCCCCAAACTGTATGTCTTACAGCAGTACTCCGTACTACATAGATGCAACCGATAATGCAACCTCCAGAGAGTAGCCTCCCCCACAACCAAGCCACCGTGACTTAGAACACCATATTCTTATTTTTGTATTCTCATGCCGTCATCAAGTTAGGTAGCCATTGCAATTCCGGTTCAAAAATAAATCTGGAATTGGGCTATTATCCATGCATCCATACGTCATTGGCGGATGTCAACGCCAATCGAGCTGAAATACATACAGGCGCCCCTCTTTGCGGTATCGACGACCTCCATGTCAGTGGTGTCGCTGGTGTTGAAGAGCAGCCTATTCTGGGGCGTAGCCTGGTCATCGGCCGCCGCGCCCGCAACCGACGTGAAAGGCTCCCATATGGGAGCAACTTCTAAGCGGTAGACGTTCGGGTCAAGCGTACGGATGAAACTAGTCCAGTACGACTGGATAAGCGGGACAACCCAGGCGTTAGTGCCGCCAGCGCGGAAGGAAGAGGGGCACGAGTGGACGTGCTCGGGGCCCCATATGGCGGCGATCTCGACCGTGTGCGGGACGCCGAGGCCCTGCGAAATCAGGCCCGGGTCGCGCACGTTGAACCGGTAGTGCCAATTCGCGGCGGCATCGCCGTGGCGCGCAAACGCCGTCGAGATGAACAGGTTCGGGCACATGTACCGCAGGTCGCCGTATGCGTTGCTCAGCTGGCGCCAGAAGGGCCCTGAGTCCGGGAATTCGGGCCCGTGGTTGGGAAAGAGGGTGTTGATGCGTTCAAGGTGGGTGCTGGTTAGATAGGGAAACTGGTCGTGCAAGAAACCATTTGATTGCTCTAGGCTGGATGTGCGGCGGGGCGTGAAGACCGTGCCGCCGTTTGTGTCGTCACCGAAGATCACCGGCACTTTGATGAAGTCGCCGTGCGCGAATGCGTCGTATGTGTAGTATTGGACTAGGTCGTTGTCAAGCACGGGGTTCCACATGAAGAGAGGCGGGTGTTGCGACCCGGGGTATGGGATGTTATGGTTGTGGGCCTGGAGTTCTGTGGCGGTTTTGGAGCGGAGACAGGAAAGGGTGTTGATGTTGGATGACGAGGTTGTGGAGCCCACACACCCAACACGGGTCACGAAGTTGTCGTACTGGTATTGGCTTTCCTCAATGGTCAGGATTGTAGCAAAGCTTACCGACTCCGCGGCAGCTCCGTGGAATAAGTCATCATTGCGACCACCATATGCAGTGAGATGTAGGGCTATCGACGCTGCACCTGCTGAATCACCACCCAGAACAACGTGATCTGGGTTACCACCGAATTGCGAGATATACTTCTGGACCCATTCCAGGGCCTTCCGCTGGTCTCTCAGTCCGTTGTTGAGGGTGGCCGAAGGAGAGTCGCTTATTTCTTGACTTGCAATGAATCCATAGGGGCCAACTCGGTAGTTAAATGTTACGACAACAATCTCGTGTTCGGCCGCAGAGATCAACCCGCTGCCATTGTAGTTGGCGTTCGACAGAGAATTGAAACCGCCTCCTTGAATGAAGAAATAGACAGGTAGGTTTGATTTGCCAGCAGCATTCGTCGGCGCGAATACGTCTAAAAACAGGCAGTCCTCTGACGTAGCCGTATTCTCTGGGTTGTCTCCTGTTGCGAGACAAATAGGACCATGCTAGCATCGGTCAGAAAAGTAATAATATACCAGGAGGTTGGCAGAGATCTCACCTTGTCTGCAGGCTGAATATCATCGAAGAGAGGTGGATCTTGAGGGGCGGCAAAACGTAAAGGTCCCAAGGGAGCAGCAGCATATCGAATCCCAAGCCACTGTGTTATTCCATTTGCGAGCGGTACTCCTCTGTATGATGCATATTTCAGGCTCACCAGTGGCTCGACTGCTGTGACGGCGGTAAGGAAACAAAGCAGCCAAAGCGATATGATCATCTCGGCCTCCTTTTCCGTGCAGCTAGAATTGGGAGCTGTACTCTGCAAGGGGGTTAAGACAATTGTTATTGGGCACCACAGGTTATGTTTGAGGACGCTCTCATGTTCAATGTGTGGTGATCAGGTCTGAGTTGACAGTCATTCGGGTTCAGATCCATAATCATATTTCAGCAGCAATGTCTGGACTGGATCGTCATTCTGAGTTCATACATGGCTATGATAGGTTTCAACACAGAGCGTAAGCCTGAGGCGCAGCACTGAATATGAGGCCTACGGAAGCAAAATGGATAAAAGAATTCGACAAGTCGACGAGCTAGTTCGACTTTGACAAGGCACCACCGTGGATGGAGAGAGTTGATAAGATCAAACGATGCTTGGCTGCATATGTACTCCGTAAGCTTGTGAAGAATGTGTTTCTGTTGTGTGGGTCGGGAACTCAGGCCAAATGGTGAAATTGCTTTAGGTGGAGACGAATTCCGACGGTATTTATACCGGATTCTCTTGTACGGAGTAGCTGTGGGTGCTTATGAGAAGTTCGCCCTGACTCGGTGCGGGGGGAGGTGGAATTCCGCATTCGAACAAATATCCACTGTGTTTTTTGGAACTTACAGAGTATAACACTACATTTTCCATGGAGTCACTTGACTAAGAATCCATGCGTTTCAGGAATCCGGACCAATCGAAGGGGACAATCAGCAAGCCTCGAACATACGCGGCCCAACGTCTGCATATCGGTGTCTGAAGTGGGCGGATCCCTACGGCTGGCAGTTGGCTGCCGTCAATGCGCCGCGCCTCAAGCACAGTGTTTATTTTGAGGGTTGCCTTGCCTGGACGAAGCTCAGCTTGGCGTAGCTTCTGCAATTGACTTTCGCACTGTCTCCCAGCTAACACCATCTATATTTTCTCCTTTTAGTCTATTGAGTGATGCACTTTCGGTCGCCGCGGCTGCCGGTCTCCCTGTCGCAATGCGGCGGACCATCACCGAGTCCTTGGCACCGGGAAGCTGAGAGCATGTGCCATCGAGTAAAAGGTCCTCGAACCACACCTCTTCTTCGGAGCTGAATGGTAGTCCTGCGAGGAGAGTCGCTCGGGCAGCACGGACATGAGTTGGCTTTTCCTGGTGTACTTCTGCAACCAGCCTTTCGAATAGGGTTTTATGACTCAGCTCATCCTGTCTCCTTGCGAAATAGTACGCTTCCACCAGATTGCTCGAGGATAGCAATTCAAAATATGCATCCAAGGTCTTCTGATCTTTCAGTGGCGGCGACACACTAATGTAGAAAGCGGCCGCCAATGACGAATCGCATTTAGGATGTCTCAAAAGAGTGAGGAGGACTTCGTCTGCGAATGGTAAGGCGAGGGAAGGATCGGTCAGGTGTTCCAACGCTCTGGAAAACTGGGCATGATCCAGCTCCCATAGTCCTTGCACGAGTAGTTGGTATTTCTGCGGTAGATATGTCCTTCTCACAAAGGCATTGTCTGCGTTGTGTAGACCTCGACAGTCGAGGAGGACATAGTAAAGAAGAGCCAGCTTCTGCTCGTCCGGTGCAGGCGAGTGAACAATTTTGGCCCACAGGTTTCTCAGATCTTGGTTCGATCTCGCTGGGTAGTTCTTCCTCGAGGCTGCACTAGGTCAGCCAAATGTGAGTAAAACTTGTTTTCCATGTCCTTACGGTGTGTTAGCCCAATGGACTTCCAGATTCGATCGAAAAATAACTCGTCCCCGAACTCTTTCCGATGTCTCAGGATATTCTCGACAGTTTTCTGGTCTGGCGCATAGTCTGGTTTCTGCTGAAAGACAGAGTCAAAGTCTTGCCAGTTGAGTATCATGATGGGTAGTGTAGGAGGGTGGAAATTATTTGTGTCCCACTGGTAGGCAGGCCGTTGCATACACAATCGTTCCCTCGAGTCACAATCACTGGGTGATAGTAACTATCCCGAGTCGCGACAAAACGCCTTCCGCGACGCGCATCAAGTGGTCGACCGTATTTGGTACGGTCAAGCATAAATGGATCAAGTGCCAACCATAAAATCCGATCTCAGGACACTTCCTCTCTACAAAAATTGCATTCACATTGTGGTATGCTCCGTACATAGGGTAGTTGAAAACACAAATTTGATCTATACAGGACCTTCTGTAACTCTTCAGATATGGAATTTATTGCTTTATCAGCGCCCATACTCTATGGATTCCCTACTGAGACAGCCTAACTTTGGCATATCCAAACTTCTCCCAGCAACCCCATTGATGATGTCAAAATCTGAGGTTTGGATGGAGAAGCGAAATGTGAAAAGCGCTCGCCTGAGGATCCAAACCCCGCCTTTTTCCAGGCTCTCAACCACTGGCATTGATCGTACCAAGGCCATGGTCTCTTCAGTAAGTATTGACTTTACACTTCCACCGGAAGCCAAGCGTTCCTATGTTGTCGACTTGTGTGGGTAATATCTTCAATGGGGTGATAGCCGAGGTGAACCATGCTCGTTGGAGGTGATGTCCTCGCATGCTAAGTCTTCATTCGAGACACCCCTCAATCAAAGATTGGGACTATCAGGTTGGTAGATATATTGATTCCCTCTCCTTACGACCGAAATGTAAATTGCTTGTCACACTCTACAAGTAATTCTTGAAGGATTCTTTCAACACGAAGTTACAGGAAGATAATAAGACCAACAACAAAAAATGGGCTCGGAAAACTATCCTCTTCGGAACAGTGGGATCTACCACAACCTGCCAACCTTTGACCCTGCTATCAAGGGACTCACCGCGATAGTAACAGGGGCCAATGGGATCTCAGGCTTCCATACCATGCGGGTGTTGCTCGAGAGCCCGGATCGCTGGAGCAAGGTGTACGCATTGTCGCGTCGGCCACCTCCCAAGGAGATGATGAGCCTATTGACCGAGTCACAGCGCTCCCGTGTCCAACACGTTGCGGTTGATTTCTTGGGAGATCCACAAAAGATTGCAGACGCAATGAAGTCAGCAAATGTTACCGCGGACTATATTTTCTTCTACTCCTATCTACAGCCAAAGCCCCCGCCAGGTACCGCGGTATGGTCCAATGCTGACGAGCTCGTGAAAGTGAACAGTGCGCTCCTAGACAATTTCTTGGGCGCCCTCAGCATCTCCAAGATCACACCAAAGCGCTTCCTCCTACAGACGGGTGCGAAGAATTATGGCATTCATGTCGGCCGAGCTCGAACACCTGCAATCGAATCAGACCCACAGCCTGTTCATTTGGAACCCAACTTCTATTACCCACAGGAGAAATCGCTCTTCGAGTACTGCAAAGCCAACAACACCCACTGGAACGTGATCCGTCCAGCCTGGATTCTCGGCGCTGTGAACAATGCACAAATGAATGCATTACTGCCATTCGCATATTACTCCGCTGTCAATGCACACAAGGGCGAACCACTCCATTTCCCTGGCGACTTCGATACCTGGCAGTTTGAGCAACACCATTCGTCAGCAATGCTAACTGGATACCTTTCAGAATGGGCAGTATTGGAAGACAAGTGTAAGGATGAAGCATTCAATTCTCAGGACGGAGGCCCTATGACATGGGACCGTTTCTATGAGGAGCTGGTCAGGTGGTTTGGTGTTGAAAAGGGAATCGTGTATCCAGAAGAAGACCGTTCCAAGTTTACTGTCACAGAAGGAAGGAAAGGCAAAGATACTCCTATGGGGTAAGATCTTCTATGAATTGACCCCTTTCCTTGTGAGAGATGCTAACTTCAAACACCAGTTACGGACCTGCACCACAAATCCTCACCCTGTGGAGCCTCGTTGATTGGGCGAAGAAACCAGAAAATGCAAAGGCATGGGAAGAGTTAATGGGTGCCTCTGGTGGCCAACTGACCGACAATCCCTTCAATGATGTGGAAGCCAACTTTTCCTTTGGGGATGCTGCGTTCATTAAATTTGGAAGTCTGAATATGAACAAAGCGAAGAGGCTCGGCTGGACTGGATTTGTGGATACTATGGAGGTAAGTGCTAACCAATCCCGGTTTTCTCAAGGTGGTTCCGATGAGAACTAACACATATTTTTGCAGGCTTTGTTTGAGATGTACGAGGAGATCGGTAAACTTGGAATGATTCCAAAGATGAAGGTTGATAAAGCAAAGGCCCTAGTTTGAATCTCGACTCGGCTTAAGCCTTGAGAAAAGCTAGGGTCGCGTAGTGTTGAGGTATTTAATCTCATATCCAGCGGTTCTCACAGTTCTTGCTACTATTAAGACGTTCTTCGATGTCTATATTTTCTACTTTGAATATTCGGGATCTCTAGGCTTCTGTGAATTAACATGGGAATTGTCATCTCAATACTATACTCGCGATGTCTTAACTGCCCACAGCTGAGTGGCAGGTATGACTGGTTCGTCTGCGTACTCCCTCCTCCGTAAAGGTTGTGGATCATGCGGAATTCAGTCTGACTATGGATGTTTATTGGACGCAACGTGTCATTTCACCCTATCTGACTACAAAATAATGAAAATTAAAGTCTGACTAAATCCCAAGCCTCGTCATTTCCAAGGCTACAATGCCGCCACCTTTGAATGGCCACTTTCGATTGCCTCAGGTGTCAAGCCACGTTGCCCCCATTCATTGGCTGCCCTGAAGAAGGCTCCCAGGTAAACTGGGCAAATTGTGTCGGGTTTAAATCTACTGCATGGCTTTAGGAGCACGCCAAACCCCTCATCACTCCATTCGCAGGGGCCTGGGTTTCTGCTATCAAGTGATTGGTTGAACTTGGTGGCATTCAGCCCAAAGTCTCTCCCTTTCGCCTGCTCATTTAGCCCTTGGGTTGCTGACAGAGATAAACAGGCGTTCATGGCTGGGGACGAGGTGAAGAGAAAGAAGACGACTCATCGCAAACATGGTGACCACAGACCATCCAAGACTCAGCTCCAACCTCACGATGACTACCTTACGACGAACTCACCCCTTTCAAACGACCGTTCTCCCAATATAAGTGCCTTGCGCAAAGCTAGACTTGCCCACATCGATAACACTCCCGAGGAAATCCCAGAAGATATGAAATATGTATATGAGAAACGCACGAAGACGGTGGCGCATGTAAGCGCAGATAGAGAAAGCCGTCGCAAATCCTCTAGAGATCGCTCGCCGGAGCGAGAAGAACATCGAACGTCCCACAAATCTACCCGTCGCACGAAGCAACAGCCCCCGGCCGAGCCTGAAGATGATAGCGAAGATGAGTATGAGTATGTCTATTCAACGCCGAGCGCAGAAAGATCTCGCGGCGATGCACACCCAGAACCTCACACTACTTCCAGGCGGCGGCGGCCATCAAAAAGCCATTCCAGCACTAGAAAGAGGGTGGAAACAGGGCGGGGACCTGAACGCAGGCGCACGGAACCAGCTCGTGGGAAAACAAGCCGCAGCCAAGGCAATGAAGAGTATGCTACTTCCTGTTCCTGCTAGTTTTCTTACTAATTCTCTTTCTAGACCATCCGACACCGTCTACAAAACCAATTCAAACAAGAGTCGTGACGATATAGCCAGTAGCAAGCACGAGAGGCCAACAGTCAAGAGAAGTGCGACCGTAGCAGCGCAGCCGAAAACGGAACTTGCCAACAGCAAACCACAAGAAGGTGTTCCCTCTCATAGTCGAAAGCCTTCGGGTCTGTTTGGTGGATTGCTACTTCCAAAAACGCCTGTGCCACCGAAGAAGGTTACATGCCTGACTTGCGGAGCGGACGATGTACCCATTTCGCACTCTGCCAAACTGCCATGCACTCATCGAATGTGCCACTCTTGCTTAAAGCGAATCTTCACAATGTCGGTCAAAGATCCAGCCCACATGCCACCGAGGTGTTGTACCGAGAACCATATTGATCTAAAGCACGTAGACAAGCTCTTCGATGACAAATTCAAAGTGTTATGGAATCGTAAATTCGACGAGTATCACACGAAGAATCGCATCTACTGTCCTGCCCGAAAATGCGGCGCATGGATCAAGCCGAAATACATCACAACAGAGAAGGGTCGCAAGGTCGGACGCTGCAAGTACTGCAAAACCCTAGTATGCGCGATCTGTTCGCAGAAAATGCACACCACACGCGACTGCCCGCAAGACCCAGCAACCCAAGAATTCGTGGAAGTTGCAAAACGGCGGGGCTGGAAACGCTGCTACAGCTGTTCCGCCATGGTTGAGCTCAAAGAGGGCTGCAACCACATGACGTGCCGCTGCACGGCAGAGTTCTGCATGGTATGCGGGCTCAAGTGGAAGTCATGCGACTGCCCGTGGTTCAACTACCAAGCGGTAGACGCACACCTAGGCGACCCTGCACA
>Ga0105239_10000900_pt1 | contig 42272 bp, 29 predicted proteins | sample KBSC44metaG_FD_92761 | JGI IMG/M metagenome (GOLD analysis project Ga0105239, IMG submission 92761) | Corn rhizosphere microbial communities from Kellogg Biological Station, Michigan, USA - KBS C4-4 metaG | ecosystem: Host-associated > Plants > Roots > Rhizosphere > Soil | place: Michigan, USA...
GTAGCAGAAGTATGGCAGATCACCGTTCTTGAAGATTTTGTAGACGAAAAGCTTCAGAAGGTAGCCACATCTTCCAGGTTCAAAACAGGGGACGACAAACTTGGAAATGTAAGTAACTCATTTTCGACTCAGAGCTTATTTTGCACGAAAGATTCACTTACTCAACGATGCCAGCGCTTTCAATTTGCGATTAAATGTTTTTCTTCTGGTGGACACGATTTGTTCAGAAGTGAGCTCGAAGCATTTAATGCATTCCGAGGCATCAACGGCATGGTGCGATATTTCGGTGATTGGAGCGCTTCGGAGTCATCTCCCTGGAAGGTTGCAAATAACCATTTGAGCCAGAGTTCATTAGACCATCAAGAGCGCACACTCACACACAATCTACTCCTCGAGTACGGAGAGCTTGATCTCGATGAATACTTCGCCTCAAAACAACCTCCAGTACTCTCGAAAGATATTCTTCTATTCTGGAAGAAATTATTTGAGCTAGCTCGAGCTGTGGCCGATATTCATGCGTTTCGGAAAGATAGGGCAGGGCTAAAGGAGGAATTCTTTGGGTACGTCGTCGGCATCGATACGCAGTGCTTTTTTCTGACGTACTAGATTCCATGCCGACATTAAACCGGATAATATCTTGTTCGTGCGTGATTGTTTCAAGTTAGCGGACCCAGGCTTTGCACAATTTCACAAGTCTAGCGGAGCCTTGACTTCGCCTCACGGAGGCACCGTGACATATGGTAAATTTGTTTGACAAAGTCCTTGCAATTGACTAACAAAATGATTGACAGGCGCCCCGGAAACGTACGCGGTTGACAGCATACCAGAACCAATCAGCCAAGCCGTAGATGTCTGGTCCCTTGGTTGCGTACTCTCCGAAGCATGCACCTATGTGATACTTGGAAAGGTTGGTATAGATCAATTCGGCAAGCTACGCAGGTCAACCGGCAAGAAAAACACCCAAAAACAGACAAATGGTTCCAAAAAACAACTTAGTCAATCCCAACTTTCCGAAATGGGCTGTTTCCATGATGGTCGAGAAGTCCTTGAAGTTGTCCGCACCTGGCACGCTTTTCTTCCGAGTCTTTTGCGGAAAAGCGATTCCATAACTGGCCTTGTCTTGGAGCTTGTGGACAACCATATCTTTCTTCGGGATCCGCAGACTCGAATTGGTGCAAGTGAATTATACCACAGGCTGGAAACAATATGGCGCAGGTCAAGTCTTGTGTCTGTCGCTACACCAGAGAATCTGCGTCAAGCACTTACCGAGTATGAACAGACTCCCAATCCTGAGCACCTTTCATTTGCAGTTCAAGAGAGGCATATATCAAGGAAAGATGATTCGGCAAGTCTCACGGTCTCGCGCTCTACGCCACCGTCTTCACAGGCATTGACCAATCCCGAGCACGAACAATTTTCGAGAATGTTGCTTGATGGTGTTATCACTCGAGAATATATTAAACACCTATATGTGCCTGGAGATCTAGTTGTTTCCAACATTGGTGGCAGTCTCTCAGCATACAAGGTGTTGTCAGTTGAAGTCGTTGAGATAACAAGAGGCGATTCTGATTATGGCGAAGACTGGACCATCGATGACTCTCACGAAAATACCGGACTAGAGGCTCAGCAGCTAGATCCCTTATTGGAAACCGCGACAAAAGTTATGATCAAAGGATATGCTTGGAAATTTGATGGCGACTTTAGGAAGGACGAGAAAGAAACAATCTTCAGGCTGTCTGGTCCAACTTCTCAGGAGAACTATATCAATTCGTTGGACGCTTACCCCTTGAAATTTGCTGACATCCGGGTTGTTGAGCGTCTAAAACATCGTGGTCATGAGTTCTGGAAGTCAAGGTCTCGAAGATTTATATCTTATAAACCTTCATGGGATTCAGTAAACTCCGACCCCGTAAGTCAATGATCTACGAATTGGCGCTGAACACTAATGACTTTGACAGACTTCTGCTAGATACATGATCGACATTGCGATATATAAGCAGCTTCACCTTCATACAACCGCAATTCAGAAGACCGATGATCCCATATCTACAGCGACGAATTTTCCAAAGTATCCTTTTTTGCTTCTGCTCCCTAGCAGTCTTCCAGGTTTCAATATGAGATACAAAAGATGGGAGAATCTCGACGTTGAGCGATTCGCTGATGTGGCTTGGGACACTAGGGCATTCGATGGACTGGTTCTGCCAGAAATGAGAAAGTCGCTACTGCAAGCCTTAGTCTTAAACCAGGTTGGTTCATCCAAAGATTCCAAGACTGTGAGTGAAAAGTATAAGGGTTTGGTCATCCTCTTACATGGTGCCCCTGGAACGGGCAAGACCTTTACAGCAGAATCTGTGGCTGAAGCGGCTATGAGACCACTCTACCGAGTCAATTGTGATGATATTGGCACAGGCCCGGAAAGCGCTGAGAAATACCTAAGCTCAGTCTTTGAGCTGAGTAGCAGATGGGGCTGTATCTTGTTGCTAGACGAGGCGGATGTTTTTCTCGAAGAGCGGTCACTGGAAAATCTTCAAAGGAATGCCCTGGTGTCTGTCTTTCTTCGAGCGCTCGAATACTTTTCTGGCATACTTTTCCTGACATCAAGTCGTGTCGGGACCATCGACGAAGCCTTCAGAACACGAATTCAACTTGCATTACATTACTCAAATCCAACGAGGGAACAAAGGCGTCTGATTTGGACAGGATACCTCAACAAGCTGAAGGGTCATGACAAAGAGGAGCCAAACATCGATCTTTCTGATGTCACGTCAAACTTGGACAGGCTCGCAGAATACCCGATGAACGCAAGGCAGATACGAAATACAATCACAACTGCGAATCAATTGAGGTCTTTTCACAGAAGAGAATTGCGCTTCTCGGATTTGGAGACGGTAATCAGCGTGGCGGGTGCTTTTGATCAGTACTTGCAGACGGTCCATGGTGGCATATCAGATGAAGAACTCGCGAGGAATAGAGGGATTCGTTGATGCTAGGACTTGGGGGCAACCGGGAGCGTGCATTTATTTATTAATGAGGGTGGTTGAGTAATTTTGTTTGAGAATTTCCCTTCACAGTCACTTGATCTTTCCCAGAATATTGTTGAACAATTGAAGTCTGTTGTCGTTCGTCCTGAAAGGATAATATTTCTCCTAGGGACTTTCATTACGCTCAGGAGTCAAGACTAAAGCCGCCTTGCCATATAGTAATATCTTAAGATTGCTTTGATACATTTACGGGACAGACTCGCGCACGCTCCGGGTGAACACAGAGCGGCGTCACCCAGACCTCCAAACGGGGTAAGCCACGAGCGGATCTTCCATCCCTTGGCGCTGGCCGATGTGCCGCGTCGCGGGCGCGGGCGCAGTCACATTCGCAACGCAACGGAAGGACAAGTGCCCAGTGACCAGTGACCACCACCACTAACCACTACCCGATCCCGATCTCCATCTCCATGGCTTCAACACGCACCACCTCTCTCGCCCTAAGATTACGATAAGCATACAGCTTCCTCAGTCAGACCAGCGAGGCTCTAGGACGCAGAGAGAACGGCCACCTAGTCATCCAACATGGCGCGTCCTAGAAGGATGTCAGCGGCGTCCGATATCAGTTCCGTGCCCGATTCGCATCAGGTATGTTCCAGATGCATGTGCATGTGCCCTCTCCCCGATGGCAGCGTCCCCCCTATATCGCATCTGAATAGATCAACTGACACATATCGTTGCGCGCTTACAGGAACTAGGAAGCATGTACGACTACCTCGCGAAAGTAGTGTTAATCGGACCCTCTGGCACAGGCAAATCGTGCATCCTACACCGGTTCGTCAAGTCCGAGTGGCGGGTGCTCTCGTCACAGACCATCGGGGTCGAGTTTTCGTCCAAAATCGTCAAGATCGGCTCGGGCGCCACCCGCCGCAGGATAAAGCTGCAACTGTGGGACACGGCGGGCACAGAGCGCTTTCGCAGCGTCAGTCGGAGTTACTACCGTGGCGCCGCCGGCGCGATATTGGTGTACGATGTCTCCAGCCTCGCGAGCTTCAATGCGCTGCCGACGTTTCTGAGCGATGCGAGGGCGCTGGCTAGCCCGAACTTGACGGTGATTTTGGCAGGGAATAAGTCTGATTTGTCGGATGCGAACAGCCAACGGCAGAATATTCACATCAATGGAAATGCGCAGCGGTCAAGTGAGACGATGGGCGCCACACCTTCCAGCACGTCGAGTAGACAGTCTTTCCTTCCCTACGATTCGGGCGGAGGCACAAGTGCAGGGACGGGGACAACACGATCACGCGGCGACTCGATCAACCTGAGCGGGGCAAGCAACAAATGGACAGCGACCGTCTCGTCCGAAGGCCGCGAAGTGAGCACTGACCTCGCCTCACGCTGGGCATCGAAAGCCCTCGTCCCCGTAACAATGGAAGTGTCAGCCCTGACAGGCGAGAACGTCGACGAGCTATTCAACCGCCTGGGCCGCACGATCCTCACCAAAATCGAGCTGGGGGAAATCGACCCAGACGACCCAGCCAGTGGCATCCAGTATGGTGACGGTGGCGGATACGGCGATGGGGCGAGTGTGCGCAGCGGCATGACGGGCGGCGAGGACGGAGGCAACACGCTACGCAGACGACATGGCAAGAGGCAGCGGAATGGGCTGTTGAACGGATTGGCTGAGTGGGAAGATGTCTTTCGGAGACCGCCCTCCAGAGGGGGCGGGCGCTGCTGCTGACCCTCACCACGCGCCTCATCGAGGCTTTTTTCTTTTGTTGTCAGACTTTCCTAATCGACGTTGACGTTGACGTGGCGTGGCGTTCGTTCTTTCTGGGCAGCGAAGGGAAAGAGATGACGTTCTCCATGGCTCGGCGTTTTCGATACTACTTTTTTTCTCTATTATCCCGGACTGATGTTTCTGGAAAGCAAGCGAGCGAGCAAGTTGAGCGGGCCCTTGTGTATTCATCCTAGCGTTTTTAGCCCTTTCCATCATTCGCGCCTACTTTTTCTTTCCTTCTTGTTGACGGTTATCTACCGAGTACTGGCATGAGAAGATACATAGCCTCTAGGCAGTTAGCGCGCACTCGACGAAGATTTTCTCTACATTCGTCGCTTCTGCGGACATTAATGTTTAATCTAATGCTTGAAAGAAAGGAGACTACATTCTCATTGTCTGGTGAATAGATCGTATGCTGAGCTATCTCACGAAATCCCGGGTCAAGAAACCTGGACATCGACATCCATGTCAACATCATGGACTACACCACCATTGCCTGCCCCGGCTGTCCCACTCGCCGCTCCCCTATCGAAGCTTGCGCCGATTTTCTCACAGGCTTCAATGAATTCGACCTGCTTCTGCAGGTTTTGCGCGGCGCTGAGAGCCTTGAGGATAACAGCCTGGTTGCGCTCCGTGGTTGCGGCGCGGAAGCAGCGGACTAGGAACTCGGATAGCATTTCGACGCTCCAAGAATCGGGGATGTCCAGTAGGATTGCAAGTGGATCGAAGAAAGTGGCGAATTTGCCTAGCAGGTGGCTCGTGCGTTCGAGGCGGTCTTCGACGTCTGATATGTTGAGGAACTCGTGGAACAGGAAGTTGAAGAGCTCGGATTGCTGTGAGCGAGATGGGAGGGCACTGGCGTCAATGGTCTGTGAGTGTGATGGCGCCGGCCCGCCGAAGTAGCAATAGCGAATTGCTGTGTCGAAGTCGCCGAGACCGTGGGTCAGTAATCGTAGGGCTTCTTTATGCCGGCCTTGTCGAGCATCGAGGATGATTGATTCAGACACTAGGTATGAAGAGAATGGCGCCATACGCTCAAGGACCATGGGGACCGAGTATGTCAGATCTTTACCTGAGGTTCCGCCGCGAGCATAGGCACCACTGCCGAGTAACTGAAGTAGACGAAGCCGTGATCGCCACCACTGCTCCTGTGGCGCATTTTGATTGATAAAGTCTAGGTAAGTGGGTTTCGGGGTTTCAAGTGCCCGGTAGGTTGAATAGCTCTCTGCGAGTGACGTTCGTGCTGCCTCTGATTCCTCCAACACAGTGAGAACAGAATCAAGGTAGTAACCGATCAGATCGTCAGCATACTTATCCAGGCCCTTTCCAAATACGAGATGCTCCAAGTATTGTTGAACCGCCCCTGGCGCCCCTTGCTTGAGCAACGTGACTACCTGCTGAGGATCAAATTTGACCCGTGCGGAGTCATCAGCAAGAATTTCGACAGCAAGTTTGGGATTCCGCTGAGCCAACCAGAGAGCATAGTCTTGGACCAGTTCCACATCTCGAATGACCATTAGATATCTTCGTAATTGTCCTTCCACAAAGCCAGGGTTATCCCCATAGTCAAAATCTTTCTCGCCTTCAATTATTCGTTTCCATGTCGCAAGAACATCGCGGGCTTGTTTCTTGCTCTGATAGAGCCGACTCAGCACAAAGAGCCTGTTGTATCTCTCCAGAAGGAAGGCTGCTCGATCGAAGTCACCCTTCCAGTGATCTACGACGTTATTTAGTTTGGTCCTGACCGATTTTTGGGCACCGCTGTCAGTAGGTAGAGCTTGGTCAAGGTGCAGTAGAACATGTAATAGCGACGCATCAACAGAGTCAAAGATGTGCTTCTCATCAGTGATACTCCCATACCCTCGTTTCTCCTGCCAGAGCATTAAGAAATGCCGGATCATCATCCAGAAGTCCAGGGGAGCGTCTTCAAAAGTTGAAATTTTGGGCTCAAAGCCTTGGAGAAGATCCGACATGCCCTGGTGAAGCCAAATGCCTTCCGCACCATACAGAACTTCCGCTGCTAGTGGTGGGAGGAGGAGGAGTGGCACCCTTGGATCAAGACCTCCGTCATGTAAAGCGTTCTCCACAGCTCTCAGGATATCATCTGCTGATAGATGTGATTGCAAGTGCAGGAATAGTATGAGGCTAGCTTTCTGCTTGATGTAATTGAGAGTTAGGAATTCAGTCTCGTCCTTGGGCTCACGGCCATGAATGCTTGCTAGGAAGCCAAACACTTGACCTGGTTTGACGTTCAAAAAGCTACCATCCACCATTTGCTGTGCTAATCGATATTCCAGTTGCGATATCAATGGATTCTGGAGGATCATGAACAGGCCGCTTCCTTGAAAAACTAAGTTCTTCGTATAGGCGCTCCCTAGACGGCTGGCAAATTTCTGCTCTTCTTCCGCTCGCTTCGTCACTAATTCAGCTGACGTCTCTACCGGGATTAGGGTTGAGACACTTTCGAAAAGTGCTCTTTCCTGCTCAAGCTGCTCAACAGCAGATTGAGTCCTGGGGTCTTGTTCCTGTCGTGATCTGAGTGGTCCAAGCGACAAGGGAACGAGTTGAAGTAGGTCTCTTGCAATTCGAAAAGAGTGTAAATGACTGCTGAGAGTATGACGCAGACCAGCATTGGGCGGTTTCGAAGCCTTCGCCTCAGGCAATTGTAGCCATGTTTTCGGGTGAACTAGCTCCGCGGCATTTTGCAATTGTTGGATCTCAAGGCCTCTAATAATGCCTTGCTCCTTACTCTTGCGTATAAGTGCAAATACAATTTGGCCCTCATCATCTGGTGATGGACCAGTGGGATTTTCTGGGACAGAGAAATTGTCCACCAGGAGATCTTCCGGGTAGATTTCAAACTCAATTGTTCCACGAACAACATCTCCATCCAAGTTCACAAACATGGCCACTCCTGGCTCTGTTTCGGCGGTACCTGTTGTTAACATGAACTCACTCGGGAATGGGGAAAGAATATGGGGTTTGAGCTTCTGGGCCGGATTCTGAGTGGCAGTGCCTGAAGACTTTGCAGGAGTACTGTCTGTTGCAGCTCGTGGACGAGACTTTGTACTTCCCTCAACATCCGTTGCCGCAGGAGTGGGAGCTGGGGACTGTGTGCGGCTTCCTCGGTCGGGATGTAAAACGGGTGGGACGAGCTGGTTACCTGTGGGCGTTCGAGTTTGGGAATCATCACGTCGGTTGCTAGGAGTGCCAATGAGATTCCCCATGCTTGTGCTCCTCCCATGGCCTGCATCAGCAGGAGGTGGAGAACTGGCAGGAGATCGACTGGGCGTGGAGGTGATCTCCTCCACTTGAGGCAGCGATGAGATAGGGAATAAAGGGATCTTCTGCTGATGTTCGACCTCTAGCAGAGCATAGCTAGTATCATCTGCAACACAAGCAATAGTCTCTCGTCTGCTGGATCGCAGACATCCGGGATACTCTATGTTATTCTTGATTGCCCTTAGCCTCTCACCAACTCTGACCTGTAAGATACGCCTTGTGTTTGCAATCATGACCACTGGGCCTTCGGGATTTTCCAGGTCTTCATTCTCATCCAATCCACCAATCCATTGCACTCCGGCGGGCTCCCTATTGGGAAACGCAGGGCTAAACTCAGGCAGGGAGTAGAACGAAACTACCCCATTGCACAAGACACTGGCTTTCAATGGTCCCGGAAATACCAAGATCTGTTGGATACCGGGGGCAGTGTCCGATTCACTGGAAGCAGCATGGCCGCTGGGTTGAAGTCGCGATGCAAGGATGAAGGTGACAGACGCTGGGTCATCCTCAGCTTCGGAGGGTATAGCAACTAGATGGAGGATTTCTGCGGCAGAGGTTCCAATGTACAAGTTGTTATCTAGGAAAGCAATATGAGCGCCAGCTCTTTCAAATCAAAGCTGTTCCGACCTACTCCAATACTCGACACACGTAACCGAGACGCCCTGTCGCCCGTCTTCGGTGTCTAGTGGAATATCATCGAGGACATTGCGCAGAACGTATGGACCTGGTTCTGGCGGGGACAGGCGTCGGCGTTTTGGGGGAGGTTGTTCAGTTGCGGCACACATACCGCGCTGAAGTTTATGTTGATGATCATGGAAGGAATAGCATTGCTAATGTTGGTCAGGAAACCCGGCGCCTATTGGCGGCCGCAGGCTGCACATTTCGAGGCTCGATGACAGACCAGGGATGATATTGCATTAATACCCCGCCGTATTTCTGCTACGGTGGAGCATAGATTCGGCGCTTCTGGCTAAGGTTGCGATTGGGCTTACAGCAACATAATAGCCGAACTGGAACCTACAGTAAGGTTCGGAGGATTTCTTGCTCACTTGATTCATTCTTTTGATGGTGCCTCGAGGAGAAGTCGAGGTTCTAATTAGTTCCCATTGCATGGAATAAGCTACAATGTAAATCACGTGTTAATATGGGCAACGGTTTAACACTGGGCAGACGCAGATCAAGGAAGGAGCAGCCAATAGCCGATACTGATCCTGGATGGAGGGCACTTGCTCCTGCCAGTTTTATGCTGACACGTCGCGTCACGTTGACCATCTAATACGCGCTGTCGTGATTGCATCGCGAGTCGTGACCAGCTGACTTCCTGCTGACCTCGCAAGCTGGCATCTCGTAGATCCATCGAGGGCTGTGTACTCCGTGCACGGAAGCCGTCAACTGCATCGATCCCCTACGAGCAAACTCCTGTTGTTCGGCCTGTCACCTGGGCAAATTTACGACTAACATAAGCAATTTCTCAAGCAAAACAGAGATTAGTCGATATCGAGATCCCATTGACCTCGTATCCTTGTCCTCCCATGTCATCCCAGCAATTGCTCGCAATGTGCAATCTCCTCATCCACGCTTCCAGATGGGTTAGCCTCCATATCTTTTTGGAGAACCAGCCATTTTCGTCATCGGCAAGCCACAAATGTCAAAACTCAGACCCTGCTTTCTCCCTGGCCGAGGAACCAGTCCAATGACGAACCAACGTGTCGGACCAGGACCATTTAAGTAGGGTCTGGGGGCTGGAGTTGGCACCCCGTCATTCGCTTCCCGGGAGCATTGCCGTGTGACAGGGTTTCTTGCGTTGGTGGGCTTTCGGTTCTCGGTGAGGTCAAAGACCCAATCGTCGAGCTCGACCATCGATTTTACCTGGGGATGTATCAACCAAGAAGAGTCATTGTGTGACACTCGGGCACCGGTTTGCGGATCGACATCACCAAGACGAATCCTCAGAATGAGAAGATCCCAGTTTCAGCTTGATGTTACAAAAGCCAAAAAGTCGCCATCTACCGTGTACTAGAGTCCTTCAATGACCTGCAGATAGCACGTATTTCTTCGCCTGTCTTCCTTCTCACCATTTCTCTACTCCTTGACTTCGGTATTCCTGATTCAATTGTTCCTCTCAATTCATTATGAGCTGATATAATCCTTGCTACTCGTGTGAAGCACAGTCACCAACACCGAGAACATCATGCCTCGCCCCAAACACATACCAATAATCATTCCAGAGTATGAAGCTCGGTCATCCGCCGATTCTCTCGATAGCAACTCGTCTTCAAGTACCTACGAAACAGCCAAATCGACGCCCACAGCTGAGCCACTCCAGTCTCCGAAACCAGTTCGCCCACCAGCCCCATTGTACAGTAACACGAGGCCTCAGTCTCGCAGATCTTCACCCCAACAAACGCTTTTAGGAGCCATTGACGAGAACAGTGGTTCTGTACTCCCAGACGTTCCTTATTCTTCTAGCAACAAGGGACATCCAGTCACTAAACTCCATGCCTACGCCGCAGTATTCACGCCTCGGAAGAAACTAACCCTGGCGACTACTAATCCGCCACCAAATGTGTATGCCGCCCTGCTCGGACCAAATGGCGAGAAATTCACAGATTTAAGGATGAACCGAAAGGCGGTTGTTGATCCGAGGAAGAATGGTCTCAAAAGATTTATATGTTTTGGATGACTTTTTGACCCACCTTTGCTTGCAAGTACTGCAAGTTTTCTAAATTAGAAATACCTGGGATGAAGTTATTGGATGGTTGTCGCCTCTTTCTTTATCCATGATTTATCGGCCGACTACCCTTGAGCAGACAATGGTTTCTACGGAGTACACAGATCTTCTTGGGGCGAGATACAGGGACATGATTGGACGGCTTTCTTATCATATTTACAGCGGCAAACAACGAGTGGGTTTCAACAACACCAGATAACATCCCGGAACCAAGATACGGGTCGAAATGGAAATGAAACCGCTACCCATAGCAAAGTGCAACCATGATGTATGATATGAAAGTATATTGATGACTGACAACCTTGATATACGCGAGTGAAGCGGATGTGTCTACAATGGCCAATTCGATCAGGGCCCAACTCGAGGGCATTCCACAGAAAGGATAGTTTACTCTCAATGGTTGTGCAGGAGGTTGAAGATGGAGAAACACGGAGAAACTTCCTGGAGCAGGATGAAACGAAATTTGAACCAACTATTACAAGACATGTCTCTAGCAGAGACAACATGTCTGGGACCTGGACATGTACCATCCACGCACAGCTCGCTTGGCGAACAGATGCATAATATCAACCCTCGATTCAGATGGCCAATCCTTCTTCTAGTTGCTCACGTGGTTCTTTAGAAACAATCCTGCGATAGCCCCAGCTCGGACACTTCGCCTTCAACTCTGAACTTTAAACTACTACTTCCACACAAAGCGAGGCCATGAATACTACCAAAATTACGCATACTTGAGCTTGCACTTCTTCGTTCCAACCAACCCGATGCCAGTCCAGATCCTCGGGTCCATTGACCTCCAATGGTCGGAATTGTTGTCATTAGGGTTAACATATCCCTGCGACTTTTAATGCACTATCTTCCACTACAAATTGAGAACATGGCATTTATCTCACAGGTATTATAACTACTTCAAAATCAGAGCTAAAACTTTTGTACGATGATGCCTACAACATCGAAGTTCGAACCGATCATATGTGCCGTTGGGGAATATAGATTCGTGTGGGGTATGGGGTAAGGCCGAGTTTAGGCGGGGTAAGATAAATAGCCAGGGCTTCCCCTGGACATGGCATATGGGGCAAAATGGTCGATTTGGGTTCGTGAACCTGGAACCGATCTTGGACAGGAGAAAACACCGACAATTCAATCGAGCCTTCAAGGAGCATTTCATTAATTACAATGACGGCCCAAACAGAATGCGAAGTCCTCGTCGTAGGCGCTGGGCCCGTCGGCATCTTCACGACGCTCCTACTCGCAAAAGCTGGGATTAACACAATCCTGATCGAATGCCTACCCGACATCGACGATTCACCGCGTGCAATGGCCTACGGCGCGGCAGCCGTCGTGGAACTGGAGCGGGGAGGGGTAGCAGCCGACGCGCGAGAAGTGGGCATGGAGCCATCGGACTACGATTTCCGGCTGAGATGGATAACGATCGACAACAAGCTGGTCGCCGAGTTCCAGCCTGAGGATCGGATCCCGGGGTCCTTTGATCCCATCATATGTGGCCAGTATGCGCTAGCCAGGGTCATGCAGCGCCATTTGAGCGAGTTTCAGTGCGCACAGGTATGTCTCCTGTTATGAGGACTGGTTTAAATGGGTTTCCTCCGTCATTCGCTCGACTTTTGACAGTGTATGCTCAATTTGGTGCTGAATAGGTCCTGTTCAACCATAAACTCAGCGATATCAAAGAAACCGACTCCGGCGTAACAGCCATTGTGGAGGCAGGGGACTCACTGAAAGAGGTCGCCGCCAAATACTTGGTCGGCGCCGATGGGGGCCGCTCGAGTGTACGCCGCGTTCTCGATCTAGGCTACGAAGGGTTCACCCTCCCACAATGGCTCGTAGCCTGTAATATCCGGTATCCCTTCCGGGAACACGGCTTCGAGCGCGGCCAGTTCATAATCCACCCGGAGCACTTTTGCCTAATCGCGAAGATCGACCCCACAGGTTTATTCCGCGTGTCGTATAACGAGCGGGAGGACATGACCAAGGAAGAGGCCCTCGCGAATGTGCACAACAAGTTCAACGCGATATTTCCGGGCCCGAAGCCGCTGGCGAGGGATGCGTATAAAATCGAGAATATCAGCCCATATCGCATCCATCAGCGAAGCGCTACGTCATATCGCAAAGGGAGGTCCCTGTTGGCAGGCGATGCGGCGCATGCGTGTTCGCCATTTGGAGGTAGGGAATCCATTCTATCCATTCTGTTATTTCGTCTTCCGATACTCACTCACCTTCCATCTAATATCACCATTGCCAAACTGACCTGCCATCTTAAACCTCCAGGAATGGGGCTCACGGGCGGCATCTGCGACGCCGGCGGGCTCGCAGACTGCCTGATCGGCATACTGCGCAAGAACTGCGACGACTCGCTCCTCGACAAATACGCCGAGATCCGCCTCCAGAAATACCAGGAGATCACGAACCCCGTGAGCTATGGGAATACTTGTGCGCTGCGCGACACGGACCCGGAGAAGGCGATGGCCGCCGAGCCATTTCGCACGATGAACTCGTCGCCAGAGGCGCGGAGGGCGATGCTGGAGAAGGCTTATTTCCTCGGGTGAGTGTGCTTCTTTTTGGTGTTTGTGTGGACGATGCTGAAGATGTTCTTTTTTGTCTAGGCATGATTTTCGGCAATATTGGGGTTCAGATGAGATCGGTGATCCGTGATACTTGGACAGAGTTGCGGGAGGTTGCAATAGGAATCGAATCGGCGTAGAGCTGCTGTTTTACCTAAAATGATCGCCACGCTGGCTACACGGTTCAGAGCCCTGAGAGTTAGACAGCATGGGATCATGGTAACGGCCGAATTCCTTGAGCGGTGGTGCAGCAATCGTGGTAAACGAGATGACTCCATGACACATTAGCGACCATTTACGAGGAGATAAGACTACAAGAAGTACCTAATAAGGTAGAAAGTGGTCCCACACCAAGCAAGAGGTGCATCAAGCCATGGGCCATCTCGTGTATGGATTGGTAAAATCTCTCTGCGCCAGTAATACTGTAAGAGTTGGCGTTTCATTTTTTCATGATCATTAATCTAATGTAGCACTACAGGACGCCCACATGATATCTCCGCAAACCATGTCCTTGATGCTTCACATATTCTATTATGCATAATGCTGGCACGTCTTCGCATGGAACTTGTTGCCTTTCGCTCGTATCTCTTGGTAATCGGCACCGCATAGATAGCAGAACTCGAAACCACAGCCCCCTAGATACATCAGCAGGTTAGCAAACAGTCTATGTTTCGAACGCGTGGACTGAATCATCTAAGCAGAGAGGAAGGAACTTACAGCTCTTTTGCGTGGTATGAGTATCCTTTCCACAGGTGATGTGGTCACAGCCGTCCCTCCTCTGGTACAGCATTTTGCACTTGGGACACTTCCTCTCGGTCTTCATGAAGGCTTTGGTGAGCTTCTCTTCTTCCTTTCTTCGTGCATTTGCCTTGGCCGCTTCGCCTGCCGGACAAGCTTTGTTCTCGTGCTTTTTGTACGGTTGATTGCATTGGGTGCAAGTTCGGTGATGGCATATGGGGCAGTTGAAGACCGTGACATTCTTGTCGGCGACTGGATCGAGCCAGATCGCGCCTTTACAAGCTTCTCTCGCACATTTGGCCATGCTCTGGCCGGCATGCAAGACTCGCTGGCATAGCGCGTCGTCGTAGACGCTAAATCTCGAGGCTTCTGTATACTGCTGGATGATCGTGTGGTCCAGAATCTCTCCGCATCTGGGTGCCCAGCAGGTGATTTTCTCGGCTGGATGTCTTTCATCCCCTTCAGGAAACATTTTTGATTCGAGGCATTGCCTGAGACAATCTATGCAGATGATTTCATTCTTCCAACCGTGCTTTGGGATACAGGCAGCGAACAGATGAGCATGTATCTCACTCGAAGCTTTGGGCCTTTCACCACATACGGAGCACTCTTTATCCTTCCACGCCTGAAGGCGGTCTCTACTGTCGGGGTCGAGCAAGCGATCTGGAATGCCAACAGCATCACTGGGTTGGTCGCCCTCGCTTGCATAGAATCTTTTCTGAAAGCCCATTTCAGTGAGTTGAGCCACTAGTTTTTTACGTTGGGAAATGGTGAGGTTGATATCGGTGCCCCATTTCTCTATAGCGCTTAGCAAAGAGTACCGGTAACGTCCACGACGAAGGAGGGTGGCCTTCACCCCCACTTTCGGTCTGAAGTTAAGAAGAGCAGACAAAAGTTCAAATGGCAATCTGGTTTCGAGGGCAATTCCTACTAAGCTCGGTCGAGCCTGCCAAACTGTCGCACCTGGATCGGTATCATTCAGGAGAACTTTTAATGTGGGAATGAAAGATTTCACCCCTTTGACAGCATGATCATACTTAATGAATGCTTCTAGAACCGTTGAATTTTGGTGCATAGGCGAGCGATGATCGATGCTATGGCCAGCCTTGAGAAGAAGCTCCATAGCCATATGGTCTTGATTGCAGGTTGCAAGGTGCAGGCTTCCATCGTCCGCGGAGGCGCCTTTACTGACTAGGTCACCCATGAGCCGTAGCCCTGTCGCCGAGCTGGGGCCTCCAGATGTCGCCACAAGTAGGGCGGATCGGCCTTCAGAGTCAACAGCATTTGGATCTGCACCAGCATCGATCAGCATAGTAGTCAATGCGGGCTGTGTCGCCAGCTCCAAAGCATCAAACAATAATCTGTTCAAGGATTTCCGCGGTAGCGCAAGCCCCAGCTGCTGATGTTCTTTGTATCCATCCTTTCCTTTCTGAAGCTCATACGTGAATCCCTCGTTTTCGTCATAAAGACAAAATCTGGTTCGGTCGACCGTCATTGGTAAATACATGGAAGGACTTTTCTTTTGGTCCTCGGCGGTGTGCGTTTCTAGGTCGGATATACAATCAAAAAACTGCTCGGAGTCTGCTGGTTGTACCTCAAATCCAGCCAGTAAACGCGGAGCATTGACTTGCAATGCACTAATAACCCATCCAATTCGTCGGTCGCAATCGTCTTCTTGCAGGGTAGCGATGCTTGTGCTCAGTAATTCTTCCGTTGCACTGCGCCCCATCCATTTGCAGTATGCGGACAGGAAGCTGAGACCTTGTGGTGTTTGCAGGAATCTCTCTATTATCTTAAGGCAACTGGGTCGGGTAGGAGGCGCCAACATAGTCTTAAAGAGGGCTGTGTGGCTGTCTGTTATGTTGAACGCATCGGTTATACTTTGTGGCCAGATTAGGAGATCCAAGCAGGCATGGTCCAGATCATTCGATTCATCCTCCAAGGACCAACTGTTTGAAATTGAGATGATTGGGGAATCTTCAGCTTCGAACAATAATAGCAGTGCCTTCAATCTGGCTGTTATCGCTGGTCCATTGTGAGTAATCAAGGAATTTATGCTCGAGTCATTCAGGCGGGAGAGCCGATAAAGAGTTCTGCCTTCCAGTTCAATAATCGGTGCACCAGTCTGCAACATCAGCTCCAATATCGCTATGCTAGGATCGGACTGACATGCGATTTTGGACAGCGCTCCAGAGCGACTATGGCTCGGAATGTTAGTCGTTAGAAGGGGTGCAAGCACGACAAGTGCATCCTCACTAGATGTGAGAGATCTTTCAGGAGTTCCGCTTGTGTGATCCGAAACAGCCATCACGAAAAGGTCATTCAACACATCTTGCTCCTTACACTGGCTGAAAAGCTGCGGAAACAACTGAAGATTGCCAGACCTCCAAGCTGCGGCCATACAAGCGCCCCCCGTTGATTCGACAGATGCACCACAACCGAGGAAAACTTGGACGTGGTCCCATTGCGTTGACTTCATTCCACACAAGGTAATAAGCATTGCGTTGAAATGGCTGACGTCTTGGTAACCTCCTTCGCGAAGGAGACGAAAGACTTCACAGAGGGTTTGCGGTTCGTCCACTGCAGCTTGCAATATGCGAATCGTCTCTCTCGCAACAAAGGCAAAGATATTCTCCTCTGGCTTCAGGGAAACCAGTGTTTTGAGCATTTCCATTTCGCCACTGCATGCTGCGGCCGTTGCAACTTTCAAACATTCACAGTCGTATGCGAGTACAGACCCTCCGGCCATGACCATGGCTTTGGCCGACCCCGGCAGTGCGCAGCTCACGGCCTTTAAAAGAGCAAAATCTACAGCCGCAGAACCAAAGTCATCAAGGCCTGCACACATTTTTATGAATGCAAGGAGGGTGTCACTATCCATAGCCTTGATGGCAGCCTCAATGATAGTCTTCTCACCACTCACAAGTGGAGCCTGTGCCTCGAGGAGTAACTGACACATTGGCAGATCTCCATTCAAAACAGCCGATAATAGTGCATCGCCGAGCGCACAGAAGGAAGCACGAGTCTCCTCGGAATCTGAGACTGTAATATCATGGTTTGGCTTTAGGATGCGTTTCTCAAAGTCAAAAGATGCACGGCTGCTCGAATCCCTGCTTAGGTGCCAATAGTCGATGATTAAAGCAACGATCGCATGATTTCCACTTCTCACATTGGAAACTAATGTTTCTGCGACACAAGACCCAGTCAACCCTGCTTTGAGAAGGGCCTTGATTTTCCATTGATCCTTTTCTGCATGGAAAGGTCGTGGGAGCGATCGCCAGATGACCTCAAGCTCCTCCTGCCGGCTATCTACCGCACTCAAGGTCATCGGGAGCCAGTCAATAGCACTGTCATGAGTTATACTTTGAGTCATTTCCGCTAAAACTGGGGTGATTCGAAGCCTGTGAGGAGAACTCAAGGCGAAGAGGAGAGTTTTGCCATAGTCATTTGAGCGCAATGCGAATTCGAAGTTTCGCTGAACCAAGCTACTCGATCTCGCGTTGATATGGGAGAGAGCAGCTGACTCGAGAATTATTTCAAGCGCTTTTATCGTCAGCGATGGAAAGTCGGCCTCGAGGAGCATCGAGATGGCTGATTCTGGCAATTCTCGATCTAAGAGTCTTTTAAGAATAGTCCACTGCTGGTGTGAATTGGCCATTACAAGACATGCTTCGAACTCGGCGGATTGAGTGTCGATAACTTGGGACAGCAGAAATTCAACGGTAGCAAGTGGCCAGTCCTCATCGTCAATGATACATCGAAGCAATTCTTCAAGATGCCTCAGGAGCAACTTCGCAGTGAAATGGACTGCGCTTGTTTCTTCGATATATCTCTGAAAGAACATGGTCATGCATTTTACAGTCCTGTCGTCAGAAAAGCGAGATATGTCTAGATTTGGCGGCGGAATCTGTACCTGAACAACGTTGTTTTGATACTGATAGGCATCTTTGCTTAGCAATCGGGCAATCGCGTTCTTGTCCATATTAGTAAAAGGCTCAGAACTCAGGATATAGTTGGCTATCTCAACATTGCAGAAGCAGCTAACAGTCATGGCCATTTCGAGCAAGGAAATCATATCCACGCCAAGCAATGAGCTCAAGCATATGTCTAACAATGCTCGATCATGGGCGTGGTGCTCAAGTAGTCGATGGAAACAATCATACTTGCGTACTCCGCCGTGATCGCGGCATGTCACCGGTATGTGTCCCGATATCTGGAGAAACAACATCAGGTAAGATGAGGACACGTGGGAGGTCGGGCCGCTCAAAAGTAAGTGGTCAAAAAGACCAACATGGTGAGCCTCAAACCATTCACTCGCACTACTGTTCGCAAAGTCGTATCGAATGGTTGGTGAAGATCTGAGCTTATCGAAGATGTCTGAGTCAGAATGTTGCATGGCGATAAGTAGTGATCGGACCTCACAGCAGGCGTTCGCACTGATGAGAATCTCCGCCAGCTCCACGTCCCTGGCTGGTGAATAATCGCAAAGTGATGTATTCAAGGCCAAATCGACAGGAGGTCCTGTAACTCCATGGTTAAGGAAAAGCCTTGTCATGAGCCGGCGAGATAGTGGCTCAGACTGCTGGGCAAGATAAAAGCTAGACTGAAGTGTTGGCAGAGCCACATCATGTGAAAGAAGGGCTTTCACAAGGGACACGTTGTTGGCAGAAACCGCAATTTTAAGGCATTCACCATCATTATAGTTGATCGAAGCACCTGAGAGGATAAGTGGAGTAATCAGATGGGAATGGTTCAAGGACACTGCTCTTAGGAGCTCTCGTTGAGTCCAAGGTCCTCGATTATGACAATGGAGAAGCTGTAGAAGTGCTTTTGCCCGCAACCCCTCGGCAGATTGGCCAAAGGCTGTCAACACTGATGAGAGGATAGATTCTCCGCCCTGGAGATTACCTTCCAGCAACCTCTCTACGCTCTTTCTCTTGCGTCTTTCACAAGCGAAAGTGACAAATCCGGTTGCAATTGGAACGTTGTGAGTGACTAAGCATTCGAGAATATCCGCCAAGTCATCTTCGATGCAACGAAATAGGAGACCATCAAGTTGGGTTTGCATTGCTGACTCCGCTGGGAATGTGCAAAGATCGAGAAGAGCGTTCATCATGTGCACCAGAATCAAGGGCCGAGCAAATTCCAATACATAGAGGAAGAGATTGCCACTAGTTAAAGGCCAACCATATGTAGCAGATGCGATTGCGAAGAAGGCACGTTCATCCTGCGAAGCTATTGCAGTCTGAAGTAGCATATCTCGATTCCACCTTGAAGTACCTTCCCCGAGTACTTGGTAGTTAGGAAGTCGACGAAGCAACAAATCCAGAATATCAGATCTGCCATATTTGATGGACTCAGCACATAAATACCCGAACTTCTCATGAGGAAGTTGTTTGGGTGCTTGGAGAATGAATTGGAAGATCTGTCGGTCGGCGGAGGCTGCAATCGAAAGAGTTGATTGTGGAAGATGATCCGTATCGGCACCATTTTCGAGTAAAGCTCTTACTATGGGCTGTTGTCTCCCCAGTATTGCAACATTCAGAGCAAGGCCAAGAGTGTTTGTAGAAGAAAACGAGGCCAAAAGCTTGACTAGCTCTAAACTTGAGTTTTTAACAGCGGTGAGGAGGAGATTTCCTGGCACCTCGATTTTCTCCGAAGAATATATCCCAGCAGCGACCAGTTTCTCGATGTAGATCTGAGCAACAACAGCAGAGCCATTGGCCTCGACATGGCGCGACAGAGCAGCAGCAGTGAGAGCTGTATCAGGGCGGGTGAGCTTCGAGGTTATTCGGTGAAGAAACCACTGAGAGCCGCGGGCGGCGGCAGCCTCATGTTTCAACTGTGCATCGGCGAATGATCGATCAAATTGATTGATCTCAGAAACTCTATAGGGCTGGGACCGCAAGTCCAGGACAGGGAGAGGTCTGGCGTCAGGACCGAAGTCATTGGAGAATTGACAAGGCTGAAGTGCATTGGCTGCGGGCATTTGTACTTTGCAAAGGTGACCATGCTCGTAATAATTCCTGGCAAGTCATTGATTGAAAATCAAATTAAAGAGAAAGACTGTATCAGGCCGGGGGTTTGACATGATATGAAAATGGAGGTGATGTGGGCGGATCTGTACGATGCCAGCAGGCAAAAGCAAACAGCCACAGCATAGTAGCACCGGGTACTAGGTGAGATAGGCGAACACACTTTTTGGGAAGTCCGCAATGTAGATGTGGAAGTTCACCAATCAGGCAGTGATTGTCACGGTAACGGGGCGTTGAAACAGTGTTGTATTTGATTCACCACTGGTGAAGTCGGCTCGAGGCTCGAGGCATTGCTGCCTAGTAGCCAAAACCAGCAGCAACTAACCCAAAACCGCCAGTCAGAAAGAATCTGCAATACGGCGTAGAGGAGAGGATTAGTGGGTCAATTCTGCACCTGACGTGCAACGAGTCTGGCAGATCTCAATACTCAGGTCGTCGGGCGAAGCCTATGACGCGAACAGTCCATGTGTGACAAGTCATGTAGAGTTCCGAGGGGAGTTCTGTGCCTTGCATCTGAAGGCGGGGGGCCAAGGTCCCAAGGGAGTCTGCCCTGCCATTTAAAGTGCGACTTTCCATCACAAGACCAAAAGCAATCCTTTTGGCAGACTCCAGGCTCCGGACCGAATGCAGTGGACTTCGGGCCAGGTTGTTTGAGTATTGGTTGCATTGCGGTGAGGTTGAATCAGTGGCAGGTTGAAAATTGTGTCATCCACCATATCCTGCTGAAAACAGAATGTTGTGAGTACTTTGTGCAGAGTATTCACCTTTGAGATCCTGAATTACGCGGAGTTGAACTCGAATCTTTTGGGTAGATAGGTACCTAGGTAGGTAGTTTATGAGGGTTGAAGGGGGTCTCTGTACAGAACTCCATTATAAATAAAGAACAAGGGAGGCGCGCAGCCTGATGAGAGGACAACGCGGAAGTGGAAGGCACGCGCTCGCCTCGTGCTAACGGTGGACGCGTCAGGAATCAGGGTGGTGAGTTATGCCTTCCCTCTGTGAATAACTATCCACCGGACGCGTTACCTGTGACGACATCGCCATTTTCTTATTCTCACTGCCACCCTCTTAAGAAACGCTCTACACGACATTGCTTGTTTGTAGAAATTGGATATAGCCAGGGTAAGGTGCCCGAAGTAATAAGCGGAATCTACCCGCCAGATTCCGTACCTCATGAACCTATCGCCGGTAAGTCTCTGTGCTGTTTGTCAGCCGCTTAAGCACTGCCATTTATAACACCCGGCTTCCCAAGAAACGGAGTGCCCATCATTTCTTCTTACGAAGGCGATCCAGAGTGGGCAAGAGAGATCTATGAATTCAGGACAGGATGGTCATGACCAGAAGGAAAACAACACAATTACAGATCTTCGAAAGGGGCGGTGCCTCAGCAGTCAGGTATGACCTCACTCAGCCGCATCGTGCTACCATAACCATTCCCAACAAGTCAACATGGACCTCTGGGCCTCATTGGCACGAGACGCACGATGAGTACCTACAGATTTTACAGGGACGTGCATTGGTGAGAGTTGGAGACCAAGTCAGGACCCTGGGACCTGAAGATGGGATTGTCAAGGTCCCCAAGTTTACAGTCCATGAATGGCAACGAGCTGTGGGAAACCATTTCGAAGAGGCACTCATGGTCCGTGAATGGACCGTACCAGCCGACGGTCAGAAAGAAGGCTTCTTTCGAATGTTGAATTCATTCCTGACCGAGCCTCAAGCGGCTCTCTTGCATCAGCCACTATATCCCATACCCTCGTGGGCTGAAATGTGGCTAGAAAGATGGATCGTGCCATTGCAACTATTCATCATCTTTCAAGCATGGGACAACTGGCCTGTGTTATGTGGGGATGACAGTGGTTGGATCAGCAGGACAGCAACACACATCACATTTTGGTTATCCTCGTGGATTGGCTTTGTGCTTGGACTGCACGGTTCCTATGATGAGTATATCGACAAGGGCGCGCTGGTGAGGGGCAGTCATGATACAAGGGAGGACAAGAAGGTGCTGTTATGAGGAGGCTTGGGAGAGGTAATAACGCAAGACATATATCACCAGGGATGATATTTTGCATGTGCCTATCCTCTATTCTTCATCCTCCGTACTCCGTATAGGGTATGCATGAACCATCATGAAGGACGGCTTCATCGTCCAGAAGTGAAGCAGGGAAATGAGGGAGGAAGGGGGGCAACTTCGCTTCCATTATTTAAAGAGCCAGCCTTATCTCTGTTGAGGACGCCTAACTGTAAACACCCTGCCGGCCGGTTAAAGAAAGCCTCTTTTCAAGCCTATAAACGCCGCTCGGACGCCCACGGCCAGCCCAAGAACGCTTTCGGCCGTTGATCCTGGGCGCCCAAAGCAAGGGAGCCCCTGTAAGACACCTCGAATCCCACCCCACCCGAGTCTTACTTGAACTCCTAACGACAGCTTAACTTGTGAGTAACTTACGAGTATCTCTGAGAGTCAGCAACAGTCCTGTTAGCCTTTAGGTGCCAAGTTGGTTAAACCGGCTTGAGTTTAGGCACCCCAGCAGCTCTGGCTGGGAGGCACGGAGCCCCGACCGTTTACTCGTAGCTCGTTCTACCGCTCCTACTAAGTAGGCACTGGGACTGATGCACTGGCCAAAAGCGCGTCCCACCTGTGCCTCTCCTCCGTCCTCCCTCCATGGTCCTCCCTCCCAATCAACAACTCCCTTCAGTCTCGTCGTCCTCGAGCTGAGCTGATCGCCTGAGCAAAATCACGAGCGGCCGAATCACAGACCCATCCACCACGCCATCAGCCTCCACCGACTCACCGAGAAATCTTTTGACTTTGCTCTCTCGAATGCGACATGGGCTTGTAGCATTTCTTGACCTGCGCCCTCCAAAGTTCCAAACTGCGACCCTCACCACCCGCTGCCTGGCTGACCTGCTGTGACCTACGGTCCTTGTCTCTCGCTTTGCTCTTTCTCTCCTACAGATTCTTTTTCTCATGTTCACAGACTCAGACAGATTTGCTTTCTTCATAAGGCACGACTGACGGGCCCTCCTTTCGATTCTGATCGAGTTTTCAGCCCCTCTAGTCGAACATCGCTTAATCCACGAATCTAAGACTTCATCTTCGCCATCTAAATCAGGCACCCAGGATCCTCAATATCCTTGACCGTAGTGATCACAAAGCCAGCCACCGGGCCTGCGACCATTTGACAACCCCACAATCCTGCCTTGACGGACATTCCACTCCTTCACTGCTTCCTGGATGTCTCCCTTCTCGTTCTTGTTACTCTCGTAAAAGAGAATGTCACGCCGGTACGAGCGGATGCGCGAGACCCTCTTTGATCTCTACACGGAACGAGATGCACTTCCGGGCTACTATCGTGCGATTGCACTTGTTTCAACATGGCTGGCGTTGGGAGGCTACATCATATTTGCCCTGGCCTTCACCTCCTCTGATGACAACTTGAAAATTGAGCGGAGCCCACTGGTCGGGGTCGCGTCTACATTTATCTGTGTTGGATATGCAGTCAGCGCTCTCTCAGCATTCTTCAGTCGGAGTTTAATGTTCACTTTCGACGCCGTCCTCATCCCCACCTTAACCTCGTCATTCATGGGTGTTTTCGTTATTGTTGCAAATCATGCGCTACACAGGGACTTCCCAATTTCCAACAAGGTTCTCATATATGTTCCGCTGGCCACGGCTTGCACCGCCACAATCGCCAGTACTGTCGTCTCCTTTATAACGTACCGAAAAATATACCATATCAAGTCCTTGGATTCCCAGCGGAGGCAACACATGAAAAGATGGGACAGAGCGTCATCTGTGAGTTACGGAGATGCTACGTCGACATCCGAACTATTGCCCATGAACAACATGGCCAATTCTGTGAACTTGCCCGAAGACGAAGCCCAGAGACGGCAACTTCTTCGCCTCCTATTGTCTAGGGACACGGCGGAGTCTCCAGGTTTGACTCTGACACCGAGCACCTATCAGATCACATTGCCCGGCGACAGCTCTGGCTCTGACGGACTACAAGTGGCCCCGGTGGGACAGCGTCCGCGTGCTGGCAGCCTCCCGTCAGGCACCAGCAAGTTCAATATCTTGAGCAAAATTGGGAGAGATCGTAGCCCAACCGTGGAGAGCTTCAAGAATCCTCGAGAACGAAGGCGCGATGAGATCGAGCGATCATCCATGCTCATCACACCAGGCAGTGATACAGGATGGGGCCAGACACTAGGGACATCGACTCCCTCTCACGGATCTGGCTATTTCAATGGATCGCCCCATAATCAATAGGGTCATCTGGTGTTCACTATTACGACAAAAATTCTGTGCGATTTAGCGAGGGCGTCTGGGACATGTGATCTACATCTAAATGGATTGATACTAGTTCTTGATAATGGAATGTATTTATATCATATCTAGTTCTAATTGGCGCTCAATGAAAATGTTGATATATACCTAGTAGTTAGGCATTAGGCCTTGGACACCTGGGCTAAAACCACGTGACTCTAGACTTGGAACAAGCGATCTAAGGACAAATCACGTGTCTCGATCTGATCTCGGGTTTCAGCTGGACCTCGGTATAACAATGATGTTGATCTGTGCTTGTCCAACGCCACTCCTTGCTTTCTACCAACCAACCCCCAAGAGCCGCTTCATTTTCCTTCCTAGGACACGCAAACGCCAATCTCCCCGAAAAAATCCCTGGAACAGAATAAATAGTCATCTATAGAAGGCTGATGGGCAATCTGCCCACAAACCTCCTGCCGCACTTGAATTTCCTACCTGTCTATATACGACACTTTGATATCTTGCCATAACGAATTCAGCTCCGGGACAACGGGTTGGGACAGCTTGGAACGCTACCTGCCATCCCGTTCGCTTCCAATTCCACGATGTCTAAACATTCTACGCTGATCAAACCACCAAAATCTCTCCCTCACCACTCCCCTATCGAGAATGTCCTCTCCCTCCTGCCCCTCGTCGATATAGGGCCAGACATCTACACAAATGCTAGACCCCTATGGCATCCTCCTGGTGCGAGGGGTATTTACGGCGGTGCAGCAATCGCCCAGTGTCTCAGTGCCGCACAAGCTACGATCCCTAAGGACTTCACTGTCCATAGTATGCACTGTTACTTTGTACTCGCCGGAAACTCCGAGATTCCCATACTGTACCATGTCGAAAGAGTACGCGATGGAAAGAGCTTCATCACACGGACGGTACAAGCCCGCCAACGAGGGAAATGCATCTTCACCACAACCTTGTCCTTTATGAAGGAAGACTCTGGCGGCAAGCAGACGGTGCAGCATGCGTCCAAGATGCCGTCCGACATTCCCGATCCTCCACCGCTAGACCCCAGCCTGGACTTCTGGTCATTCAAAGCCAGCGGTAATATTGACGACCGGCCCTTCGAAAGCGTCCGCGTTCCAGGAACACGTCACGCAGACCCTTCAGAGCGGAAGGTCCGCCAGTGGCTCCGAGCCCGTGGGCGCATCAGCGACTGTCCGCCGGAGGTACGCGAGCAGGAAATCGCTGGTGGCGAACGGGCCAACAAACCTGGCGATAACCACCAAGCCCATCTTTCAGCATTAGCATATATGTCTGATAGCTATTTCATCGGCACAGTCGCCCGCGTCCACAACCTAACCCGATTCGCGAGCCGGAAGAACATCGAAAACACGTTACGGAATTTCAACGGGTCTGAGGAGGAACGGGCCCAGATGGAACGATACCTGGAGAACATTGCACGGGATGAGGAAGAGGAAAACAAGCAATTCGGACGTCCACCCGAGAGCGATGGTCGACGCATTGGCATGATGGTCAGTCTCGACCATACTATATACTTCCACAACCCACGGGCGTTCCGCGCTGATGAGTGGATGTTGACCGAGATGGATAGTCCCTGGGCAGGTGACGGCAGAGGTGTCGTGCATCAGCACATTTGGACGAAGGACGGAACCTTGATTGCCACCTGTGTGCAGGAAGGCTGTGTGAGGCTGCAGCAGCAGAAGGAGAGTAAGATCTAGACGAAAATGAACCGACGAAAACGTCCTCCCGCATCAAGGCAGATGTGAGTGATCATTTTATCTGACTTGCACCTGGTTGTGAAGAATGCGGAAACCTGAGATGCTTTGATTGCTGTAAGTATTGTATTTATGGCACGTAACGGGTGGAGCGTGCATCAACCCGACCTTGGCACTTTGTATTTGACGGGCCTACCTGATATATATATTGATTTAGAATTGAATAGACGTATCCTCATTAAGTAATCCATATATTCCTTACTCAGATTCGCACTTGTGGATACATCTGTTGAACTATACATAGAAAAGTAGTTCTGGGTGCGATTCCAGGCGCCCCGCCACGTCCAGCTGGGCGGTGCTCGTTCATTTGCGGCTTGGCTCTCCCCTGACTTTCAGCCGGAACTCATGATAAATAATGGCTAAACCTAACATGTGAACCTCGTTTAGACGTCCGGTGCCCTTTAAGTACTCCGTACAGAGTACGGATTACCTGATATATATTGCAACGTACAGTGGCTAGAAAAACCTCCCGATGACGCTCGTTGTTTCTGCAAGGGGCTCTTCGAAAAAACCACCTCTGGTTGGAAGCACTTCAGTACTCGTTCCTTCCTTCCACGCGGCTGTGCGAATACGGCATCATAAAAAATGTCGTTCAGGCTGTTCGACATGTAAACAGAGGAAGGTCAAATGTGACGAGACTAAACCAGAATGCTTGCGGTGCATAAGGGTTGGAAAAATTTGCGGCGGATATGAAAAGGAACGGAAGCTGAGGCCGTCTGAGCCGCAGACAACAACAGATCGCAGCCGAAATCGCAAACTCGCGAGCGATGCATCGACATATCGCGATCTGGGTACTGCAGAGTTTTCGTCTTCGTCCAGGACAGAGCCAGTTTATTGGGAGGACAACAGTTCATCAAGGTCGTTTTCAATTCCGACCGTGTCAACCTTCGTCGACGTGTACCTACCATGGGTAAGGGCGCGGTATGCAACTGGGAGGCAAGTGGATGTGATACCAAGGCTTCTTGAATTCCGTCTGTATCCCATCACCACACTTACAATGTTCTATCGAAAGCTAACCCGACAAGTCATCTACCGCTACGGACCAACTTTCGTCTGGAGGCCACACAACAGCACCTTGGAGCATGAGGCATATCGGAAAGATTTCCTCGGTTGGATGTGGCGCGAGCCCGCCCTTCTAGAAGGCATGTTCTGCCAAACGATGCGAATGCTAGAGTGTAATTCCACGAATCTGGGATGCTTGGGTACTGGTTCCATGCAACATTACGGCCAATCCGTTCATCTTCTGCGACGTCGAATTTCGGATCCTTCCGCCGTCTTTGATGATGCAGTCTTCTGGGCCGTCCTGGTCCTGATGGTGTACGATCTCGATAGGCAGGACTGGCCAGCGTTTGAAATCAATTTAGATGGAATTCGACGGATAGTATCCTTGCGGGGTGGTCCAGCGGCCGTCCGGGCCTCGTCTGTGCGCTCGCACAGGTTCTACACCTGGGCCGAATCATGCTACGCAACTCGAAATTATTCAGCCAATCGTGCAATTCCGACCACACCCCCTGATGAAGAAGTACAAAGTACAATAGCTCTCGAATATTTCCCATCACCATCAGAGCGACTGCACAACACCGTTGGGGAGTTTCCTGAAGGTTTTCGCAAAATGACGCTCAATAATATGCTCGAGCCAGGCACAATCCAAATTATTCCGCGGTTCTTAAACTGGTATGAGACTCATATGTCAATGGCTCCGAAGCACGAGCCTGCTGATAGTGAATCCGCTATACGAGCCTCTCTCCTAGCAGAACTCGGCGGAAAACTAGGCCAGACCGACCTGACTGGTCGAAGCCGAGCTCTCTGCACTGCGATGCTTGGAATAACACTATCCCGCCACCCTGTCTACCTAGATCCGAGAATGAGCTCTATGTTCAGCGGGAGCATGACTGACTTTAGTTACGTTAGCAAACAGATGATGTCCGAGGACTGTATCCTATGGCTGGCATTGATATTCGCAGCGATGCACACCATTTTCTTCGTGCAGCCAAAGGATCAATGGATCCTCCTGCGGTCAGTAGTGGTGCATCAGAAGAGATCGGCTCTCTGGGCCGATGTTTGTGCGAGACTGCGAACTTTCTGTGCTCCAAAGGAGCTTCTGGACGTCTGGGAATCTTGCTGGCACATTGCGGTCCAAAAATTACCGCAGGCGGGAAGAGGATTGTGAGATTTAAGTTCTTGGATGAAGAAGCACTTTGCGGCAACTCAGTTGACTTGGAAAATTAAACATATCATTGTACGAAAACAAATCCAAACGACACCAGCGCCTAAACGACTGGATTCACTCATTTCGATCTTGCATTATTCAGAAATCTAACAACGTATCAATGGCGCAGTGGCATAGGTCAAGGAAAAGAATAGAACGTAAGAGATTATTTTATCTATCAGCCGTCATCCATCAACACAACTTATACGACCCACATTGGCAGAATGAGGCAATGACCTCGTTGCAAACGCCACTTGTCTGGTGCTCGAGGAAACTTGCTATCCAAACTCAGCATCGGCCAGAAACAGTCCCAAGATACGGTCACCCTCATACTCGCGCTCCGTGAGCTTCAGGACATCCATGTACGGCTTCATACCGCTATTTGGTGACGGTAGCCTGCACCCGAAGGACTTCTGGGAGGGGCGGTGCTCGGCGACGAGGAGCGACGTGGTGGTCAGATCAATCGGCCGAGCGTCGAGGCAAATAATATGCTGGTCAACCTTCCCGAGGCAACGGAACAGCACGAAGCCGCTGGCATACAGGGTCGGTGTTTTCACCGGCACGTCGATGGAGAACCCGTTCGGTCGTTGTAGCTTGAACATGCTATTGTGTGGGCCGCGAGTGCCCAAGACGGACGAATTCTCACTGACGAGCAATTTGTGGATGACCAGCTGGGGGTCCATGGCCGTGACGTTAGCAAGTTCGGTGACGGTCCGACAGATGATACGTCGATGGAGGAAGTCATGCCAGGCCCAGTTGGGAACGTACCGGCTCTTTGCGATGAGGACGAAAAAAGCCACGAGCAGCCAGACGAAGGTGGTGATGTTGAACGGATCTACTCCCTCCAGCCGCACATGGCTACTGAATGGGACCGCTAGGCCACCGATCACGATGAACAGGGCAATTCCCATAATAGTCCAGACGTAGCGACCGCACTCGACAATGACGCAAGTTTCGTCCAGCTTCCATTCCGAGGCGGCATCCATTTGTTTTTCGAATTTCGGCCAGTCACGGTCTTCGGTCGACTCAAGACTACACCCGGGAACGAGATGCTCCTCCAGCGAGTTTGCGTCTCGGAGACTCTTATACCCTGGCGACGGACCGATTTTCTGTTGAGCATTCTTATACGCTTCCGTCGTGAATGAAAATTTAGCTGAGAAGTGCTCATCGATATACTCACGAGATCGTGGCTTGCCAGCCGACACACAGGCGATATTCGCCGTGGTGAGCATGCAGAAGGCTTCGATGGCTGCATGGGCATTGCAGAGGGCTAACGGCATCAGCATACTGAGGGCATCATCCATTGATGAAATGGCGAATTGTCGTTTGGTACAAGTTTGATGTTGTAGCTCCAGCGGGCGTTGCCTGGGGTCGACTGGGCCTTCGAAATCCCAGTGAATATGGACAAGGTCTCTTGTGTGGTTCTTGTGCTTGGCGATTGCCCGTGTGTTTAGCAACAAGATGTCCAGAGCAGCTCTGCAATACCGGATTCTCTGCGGATCGGACGAAGCTGAATACTCGCCATCCCAATCCGAGGAGATAACCAGCGGCGAGCTGCTGATGCCAGTGCGGTAAACCCGGGTGCTCATTTCGAAGCACGATCCTCCATCGGCAGTTTGGGACCCGCCACCAATCGCCGAGAGCATGTACAGAAATAAATAGTTGATCGTGTCACGGATGTACCATTCTTCGAAGTGGTATATTTGATCCAGTTCGAAGGATTTCTCATTGTCGGAGTGGAGAGAAAGGGCCGTCGGCTTCTCCATCATGCTCAAGTACCTGTGTTGCTCATATTCGTCGTTGAGATCTTCTTCCGCCTCTTGGCTCATCTTTGCAAAGCCTGAGGGGTCCTTCTCGAGCACTTTGAGCTTCATGGACTGCTTGGCCAGGACAGTGATCGTGATGATGAGCCACTGCTCAGATGCGGCGCATGCCGCGAGATACCGGATGATCACCGCAGTGACATAATTGACGACAAGGAAGTATAGTTCCCGATTGCGTTCGGCAAGCTTTTCAGGCGGTCTGTGTTTCAGGTTCTCAGGCCCAACACGGTCGTCGCCAGATAGTCGGTTCAAGCGCCTGGTGTGCTGCTCGTACGACCGTAGACTCTTGCGTTTGTACTCCTCGGGCTCCTTAACCAAAGAATTGTCGTGTATGGCGACAGAAAGATTGCAAGCAAGCTGGTCCGCGATGTTGGCCACATTCTGGAAGCAATCCTTGTCAGCGTTTTCGAGACTCCCTGAACTGTCGAACAGAAGAGGCTCCTTCGCATTTGCGGCTGCAATCAGGCGTTTTGCTTCGAGACGCACAAGCGAGGCCTCTAGGTTCTTCCCCACGCCGTACATAGACACGTCGTCATACTTAGGCAGATCGCGAAGCTCATAAGCAGCGCGAAACCCGATTTCAAGCTTCTTGTGCCTCTCCGAGTAGGCAAGAATGTCTTCAAGCTTGATTTGAAGATCCACCCCTAGACTTTCTCGGGCCCCTTCGGGTAGCACCACAGGAAACTCAGGGATTGTTCGGCGGCGATTTCGCCGGGGGCTACCCTTGGCTGTGGCCTGAGTTGAACCCGACTCTACAGCGGTAGTAGAACTGGACAGATAAGCTTGGTTACCCTAATGCGTTTGTCTTGGGAACACTTACGAGGTCGAGGAGCCATCGGCAGTTGCCATTGCTTGCGAGCTGTGTGATTGACTTGTGAATCTGATAATAGGAAGAATTCAGGACTACGAAATGCCCCAGCTCAGGTACCAGACCACAAATGAGTCGTTTCAAGCTTGAGGAACAATGTTTCTGTTGCACCAGTGGTCTTCTCAATACTGATATCCTAATCGCACTCGAAATCTAATCAGGCGATGCTGACGCTGAACATCAAGTTTGCTCCCCCCTGAACAGCACAGCCTGGCACCTACCTTGAAGCAGGTAATGCTCTGTGCCGTTAGGCAGACTTCAAAATCCTCACATGATTCCAAAGGTGGGCGCAAAGTACTAAAGTTCCAGCGCTTCACTACTTTAGCGGCCTGCAACGGATTTTGGCATTTCGAGTTCAGAGCGAGGCTCTCCACCAATCGAATTTCAGAACTTGGGATTGGTGCGACTCGCACCTCATGAGGTTCGCTTCATTTTGTAAAAGATGCCTATATGCCTTTTTTGAAAAGGCTTGGGATAGACAAACCACTTACCGATTGGCTGAGAGCATCTCGCTGCTTCACTCCGCAGGCTTAGCAGCAAAAGAAAGCCACAGTACGTACAGAATTTAGTGTCGCCGCTTGAACAAACACAGCAACTATCATCGCAGATCTCGAAACATTCCAAGGAAACGGCTCGGTTAACAGCTGAGGGTGCCCCCGTTGCTTTTATGTCCATCAGAAGATGAGACCAGATCCAGCACAACAGGTCCGATCAAACTACTTTAGGCTCTTCTCGAGCAGGGAATATTGTCCGTGCCACCAATTCCATTCAGCCAGCAATCAGCCTTATGTCTGCCTGCATCACACGGCAAGAGTTGCTTTTTGCCTTGGTCGAGGGTGGCTGTGCCACACTCAATGGGATATCAAGATGCAAATGGGAATTTCTGCCTGATTCATAGTGGGCATGTATTCCCAATTTCATGACTGATTTTATCGCTGAGACGAAAGACATTGACTGGAGTTCTCAAAGATCAAATTGTCCGTTCAACATGTCTTTAGTTGAGTACGATTCGACTTGGACGTCGGGAGGTGTTGACTCCAGCGAGCAATCTACTCCAGTCAAAACCCCTGCGACCTCAGATGATTCAGGAAGCAACAGCACAGCTCAAGACACAGATGGGGCAGTTCAGCCTAGCAGTAATGGCGAAGCAACCCCGTCGCCGTCTAATGACACCAGTGCTCCAACTCCAGGCGGGGGCGGAGGAGCCGACGACGAGGATGACGATGAAGACGTCCAGACCATCATGCAAATCATGGATGTGACGGAGATGGAAACACAGACCGGCCAATCCATCGTCACGCGGACGCGTCGTTTCCGAAAACCCAAGAGTCGAGCAAAAGACCGTTTTAGCGACTATGCGGCTGTGCTCAGGCGACGGCTCAATGACATTGGTCGCCCGATCTCCTCTAACCTCGAGATCAAATCTCCCAATCTCCTCAAAGCTTTTAAGGAGATCTTCAAAGACTTCGAGGGCATGAATCTTGAAGCTGATCCAATCATCATCGCTCAACCGTATGCTCAGCTCTTCTGGCGGAAGGACGAGATCAAAGCCTACCGCAATAAGGCGTCGACGAAGGCCTCTATTGCGGCTGAGCTAGACGTGATCCTACAGTTCATCGAAAACAACCCGGAGCTGGAGCGCATCCAATCTGAGTATAAGAAGCATGAATCCCAGAAGATGATCACGTCGGCGATCACCTGGACGCTGTTCCCACCGGGTACTCTGGCCGTAATCAACATGCCCCAGATGCCAGCCCAGTGCATCAAAGTGACCAGTTGCAGCTACAACGGCAACAAAAACGTTCTGCAGCTGAGATTCTTGATCTTCCAGTTCAACGGCCGAGAATTCGGCAACACTCGACGGAGTATTGCTATTGAGCTGCCCATGACCGCTGCACCGTTCCCCATAACGGACCTTTTAGTCTTTCCGATTCATTATCACAAGAGTGGCAGCCTACGAAAGACGCTCATAGAACGAGGCCACAAGTACGCGCGGCTGGTACAGCGTGCTCACATGGACTACAGAGGGGTGGCATGGATACAGGACCCCATTGACCAGACAACAGTGCAGACCCATGTGAGTACGATGTCCCCTTTTTGAGTTTGCTTTTCGCTGACCAGAAGCAGATCACAGGGAGAGTCATGATTGATTACGCGCAATATACTCGACAGAACCCGTCGTCGGCTCCAAACCTCGAAAGCGACCTTGGTATGGACTTCGATGAGTGCGAGATGACACCATGCTGGTGCGGCAAGCCAGGCTGTACGTATGCATCCAAGAAAAAAGACGAAGAGGAGCCCAAAGCGAGCAACAAAAAGGGCGTGCCAAATGCCGAAGAGCACACGGCCAAGGAGCTCGAGCCAGAGCAGGCGCTGCTGTGCCCCGGACGCGTAAAGGGATTCGCACTCACGGACAAGACGTGGGCGGAGTTTCGAGTCGATGCGCTCGAGGAGATCAAATGGAACGACCAGGCGTATCGGCGGCTCGAGATGGACGCCAGTACCAAGTCGATCATCAAGGCGCTTGTGGAGTCGCACCGGAAACACTCGCGGCTCGACGCCGAAGAGTTCGACGACATCATCGCCGGGAAAGGCCTGGGCCTAGTTCTCCTCCTGCAGGGTCCGCCGGGGCTAGGCAAAACACTCACGGCCGAGTCCGTCGCCGAGCAGTCGCACCGGCCAATCTATGCAGTCACGAGCGGCGAGCTAGGCACGACAGTCAATGATATGGAGGCCGCGCTGAAAGCGGCATTCCGTATCGCGAAAGAGTGGAATGCGATCCTCCTCCTCGACGAAGCAGACGTGTTCCTGAGCAAGCGCTCGACAGAGAACCTGGAGAAGAACGCGTTCGTCTCTGTCTTCCTCCGCCTCATGGAGTACTACCAGGGCATCCTGTTCCTGACGACCAACCGCGCCGAGGACTTCGACCCGGCGTTTCTCAGCCGCATTCATGTGACGGTTGAGTACCCACCGCTGACGGCAGAACGGCGCGCGAATGTCTGGCGTAATCTCGCGGAAAAGATGATGCGGCGGGACGGTAGTCTGGCTAACGATGGCGAGATTTGGGCCACGTTGGGGAAAGAGTATGTCATGAATGGCCGCGAGATCAAGAATGCGCTACGCACGGCGCATTGTTTGGCCAAGGAGGAGGATGTCCCGCTTAGTCTTGGGGGCATCAGGAAGGTCCTCGAGTTGAATTCTCGGTTTCGCCGGGCGGAGGAAGTGAACTGATGATATAGTTAACTGAGCCATACTATTTGCTGACGGCGGGCGTCTGGGGAATGGAAATGAACTAGAGTAAATGGCACGGTACCGTCAGTGAAAGTGTATAAATGTGAGGGGACTTTTGGATTTCCTGGTATCACATGGGAAGGAGTAGAAAATAAAAACACCACTCGTGACACTCTCGAACAGCCATTTTCCCGCCCCTTTCCTTTGGCACGTCTCCCTCCTCCGCCTAGAGGCTCGTCCTCTGCTCAAGCCAGAAGATACCACAACGCAAGCCCCAAAATCGGCAAACTCATGACCGCATGGCCCGTACTCGTGCCCGAGGTGAGATGCTCCGCCTCGGGTTCGAGCCCGCCATTCTTCACGAGCCTCGACAGAACCACCGCGTCCGCGAGCGTGACCGCGCTGCCGACCAACAGCGAGAACCCCAGACACCGCTGCACGGTGAGCGCGGCAACAGGCGACGCCCGGCACCACGCGGAAAACTGCCAGTACGCCGTCAGGGCGATCAGAGAGGCGCCACTCGCCATGTTGCGGGCCCCGATGGCTTGGATGAACGCCGTCTGCTCTGAGGAGGGATTTTTGGAGTCAGCAGGCGCGCAGATGATGCCGTAGGTGCGCGCCCACGCGATGGGTGATTGGAACGAGTACAGGCCCCCTGCGAGGCCCCCGGTCCCAAGGAGAACGGTCAGGCCTGGGAGCACGGCGGTGCGGAGCGAGGTTGTGCTTGGGAGTATTCTGTCCATTATTTCTCTCGGTGGTGTGATATTTATGGTGTTTGTTGGTTACACTGGAGTTGTGAGCTTCCGCAAGTAGATGTCTGGTTCTTTTGCCCTAATATTGACACTCTTCTTGTGCGGAGAGGATGCACATTTGAGCACTCCGTTCAGCCCTGCGAGACGCGCCAGCCACCGCATCATCTATGAATGTTATTTGGCCGCGGCTTGACCCAATGCAGTATTCCGGGAGTTGGGCGCTCCCAGACGGGCTCGGGGATCTTCCTGATCTTCCTGTGCTGAGAAACTAGGTTCAAAAGGTTATTTGGTCACCTGTTGTGCCGTCATGATAAATAGCCGTTAGCGAAGGTAGGTTACCAGGTCGAAGCCTGGTTCGATCCCGCGCAGCGGTCCTTGTTGCCTTTGCCTACAACGTGCTTCTTGGCAGCTCAGCGACAAGGCAGATCAACTCGTTGGGGAAAACGAGACCAACGCGTCTATTTACTCATCTCTGTGGGCTGTATTGCAAGAATGTATGCTGATTCGGGAGTTGATGCGTTTCAAGGAGCAGGTAGGCACTCATTAACTCTCGCAATGGCGCGGAAAGCTCTCGACCAGACCGGCCCGCTTTTACTACACCTATGTTGGGCGGGATAACTTTGCGCGCTGACATCTGTTGCAGGATTGGATTTTCTGAAATGTATCGAGCCAAACCTTGGGACATGGTTCCGTAGCCCTATCCCGTATCTATTTAAATTCCGTCCCTCTATCCCGTATATATATGTAGAAGTGCCTATTTCGTGACCGTGAATATCTCGCAGTACATTCTCCAGTTCAATTCATTGGTGCTACTGCCAATGACTCCCATAACGTAGTACACAGTCCCTTCTTCTGTAAGGCTGTGTGACTTCCAAGGCCCTAGATCATTCATTGTTCAAGATCAAGGATTAGTGTCCATTTGCTGTCCCAGTTTATTCGCGTGTGGAGCCCGCAAAGGAATATCTGACGATGAATCATGCTGTGGGATCTCGAATACACCCTTGTTGTCTAGGGATCGTCGGCGCTGGCGCAATGACAATATTCCATTATGCAAGCGAGAATGAAGGAGATGCCGGCCATCCGATTAGTTCAACGCAAATGGGCAGAGGTTGAAATGACTCACAGGATTGCATTTACCATGCCACCATAAATCAAGATTCTGCCCAGGAATAGATGGCCATAGCTGGGTAATGTTCGGCGGCCTAGCTTTTTGAAATTGATATGATGCCAAGTGCCAGCAACAATTTGCGCAACGAGGAGAGCAATAATGCAAAGACCCAATAGTTGATGAGTTTCATCAAAATCGTTATATTCAATGCCAATGAGACTAAGCGCGACCGCGACGGCGAGGCCATTGAAGGAAGCTCCTGCTGCGAGCAACTGCAGCATCCAGTAAGCTTTGAAAGCTAGGCCCCACCAGCTCCGTAGGCCTATCGTACCAAGAGAGAAAACTATAACGAAAGCGACCCCAAGAAGGATAGCATGTAGTATGACAAAGGCATGGTATGACTCGCCCTGAGGCTTGTCTGCGATATGAGAGGTTCCCGAAAGTGAGAGAGTGGCGTTCGAGGTTGCGATGGCTTTGGTCATGTCGGCAAAAAATATCCCTGCCGCCGTCTTAGCACACTGAGGAGATTCTGGAGGTTGGGATTACCGTATGAAGAGTGTTCTTCAATTTCACCATCTCCACGGCCATCTCTTTTCCGCTTGTCGTTATCAGAGCCGGAAGAGGGGCGGGAGGAGCGAGGCCCAATGGCCCATATCCATGGCTGCTTTGATTCGCTTGGATGGATGGCTGAGAAGGATGATGCAGCAGATATTGTCCACATGATATTAGCCGACATTATCTGGCCTTCGATTTTCGACGCCAAAACCTGCAAAGGAATATTGACCCGCCCTGGCTCATCGTGCCCGTGGGCTGATCTTGCAGTCACCTGAACTTGACGAGCAATATTAGTCCGTGGCTTTTCACAAAGAACAATTTGCTCACCGGATCCCGGTCCGGACGCTTGCATTAGAATCATGAACAAGTCATCCATTTTGTCACCCGTCCCAATAGCGGCCCACTGGTAGGATGTGGGTGACTCTATATGAAGGTGGACCGAACCGTCATTTCCAGAGCCATCAGCTGCCAAGGCGATACCAAGCTGACTCGACTTTGTATTCTGCTTGGCGAAGATCATACCATGGCAATTCTTGGATTCTATCGAAGCATCATATGCCTTGAAACCGAGAGGACATCTTTCTTCCAACGTTCCATTCCGGCTCCTGTCCTGCTCATTATATGTGTGATATAATACGGATATAGGTTCCCAACTGATGTCAGATGCTAAATTCCAATGCCAGAAGGTAAAACCTCAAGAAGCTTCAGAGCTAGGTGCCAGCTTAGAGGGACCAAAACTCTGGTTTTTCCGCCATATTAGAATCCCATCTTTCCGATCCACAAGCTTCTAGAGATGCATTGTGCTTGCCTTGACATCCCCACTAGCGACCATGGTCTTCATCTGCTAGCTCTAATCATAGCCGTCTAATTACTAACTCCATGGACCGTACGAGGTACACTTCCACACCTCCCCTGTTCTCACAGCATTCTCCTCAGCCTTGGATATCATAAATACACGTCACCACACCGAATAGGCAATTGCTTGCCAGGCTGCCCGAGCTCAACAGGGGATGAGGACCTCGTCAACAACCCTGCCTAACCAGAGGGCTGCATATGCGGTGCAACTAGCGGTTTGACCGAAGCTATTAGCGGTGCTGGTGGCTTTTGTGAAGGTGACCATCGAGTGTCAATACATCACAATGCAAGGATTCTCTATTTCGATAACTTGATTTCAGGGTGGTCAACGCAGTCCGAGCATAGCCCTGTGGAAACAGGCGACATCAGGTAGTCGCTTTTTCAGAAGGTTCTGCATCTAGATAAATTAAAAGCTGTCACTGGGCTGACCGCGCTCCTATTGATCTAGTATCCGTGATAACTTATGACCTCTACGATTGGGTCGATTAAATTAGGTGGCGATCCGCTCCACGAGCAATGCCAGCCTCATTGCGGAGTCCTAGAAGATCGTTGAAAGTGGCATGTGTAGACTACACATGCCACTACTAGATTTTTTGCTTAGTCGTCGGTCGGATTCGACTCGCATTCGATTCTCTCCAGTGAAACAGATAACACATCTTGTCAGAAGGATGGTCCGATTAACTACCCACGCACTACCGAGAGACGTTGGAAGCTGACGCAATGATTTGTGCTTTTAGGTACACCTACAGACAAGGATACGAAATCCGTTCATTAAGCAGCAATCTGCTTTAAATAGGCACCCAATAGGGAGGTCCAAATCAAGCTTACCTAAGCCCGTCCGATCCTCCAGCCAGCCAGAAAGCTCATGAAGAAGAAACCTCGATTTTCGCCACGAATTCGACATTCGCCGCAGGAGTCGTACGCCAGACAATCTAGGGATTACTTACGGTGGTTAATACACTCAGCTCCCAAGCACACACTGGGTAACCAATTCGTGATGTTACGAACACTGAGTAGAAGGAGCTCTTTGGGGAGAAAGAGTGACGACGCTTCCAAAGCCTCCATAAGTCGGCGTGAATCCGTGATCGGACGCGAGCGAATAACACTTGCGGAACTCAGGGAGATATGTCGCAAAAACTCCGTCAGTTGGTCCCAAAGCGATGTAATACCTCCCGAAGCGTTCGACGACAGTTTCGAGGAGTCCATTCTATTGTGAGCCATGTTCCTCTATCGTGGATTGAACTTGGTCGGCTTTCTCCGAACTAACTTTAATGCAGGAGGTACTTGCGGGCACGGAAATACGATGTCCATGCCGCGTACAAACAATTCACAGCCTCGGTCAAGTGGCGCCGAGATATCCAACTGGAGAAAACGTACGATAATGTTGATATCGCAAAATTTGAGGTGATCAGGCGCCTGGTGAGAGCAATCCTAGATTGTTTTTTCACTGTAAAGATAGCACTAACCGTTTTTTCGCAGCAACCGCAATGGACTGGACGTCGCGACTCCACCGGAGTGCCAATAATGGTGTATGTTGTGTCGCAGGTCAAAGCAGATGATATTCTCGCGCTCCATAAAACGGACCCAGCACTCTCCAGCGTCTTCCTGGCGGCGGAATACATAACCCAATTTGTCCAGCCCTTCTGCGGGAAACTAGAGCAAAAAAGTATCACTAACTCCATCAATATTATCGACTTGTCCCATGTGGGTGTTCCAACGTTCTGGAGGTTGCGGAAATTGCTAAGCACTGCCAGTAATATGGCGACTGCTCACTACCCTGAGACAGTGAAGAAGATATACGTTAGTATCCCTACACATTGCCCAATAGTGTTTATTCGAGCCACACACTGAATGTCGTCTCCTGCTGACTCTGGCTACTGGAAATAGGTTGTGGGCGCTCCAGGATATTTTCCCACCATCTGGAATTTTATTACTTCGTGGTTCGAACCTGCGACAACGAGGAAAATCATGGTTCTCAATCACCGCGAGAGTGCGATGACCTTGACCCAAGAGCTTGGTTCTGAAAATGTACCACGGCGATTTGGCGGAAATTTAGAATGGGAGTTCGGGGACTTTCCCAATCTCAGTGCAGATTCTGAGGCCCTGAGTAAGAGGCTAATGAGCAGCTGGGTGGAGGGGCCGCTGCATGCATTTCAGGAACCGGATGGACAGTTCAAAATTATTGCAGTAGGGTCCCAGGGTGCCCAGTTGAGGAGAGAACAACTATGAGGTCGGCAAACATGAGTCAATATAAATTAGGATAGGAACAAGAATGCAAATCGAAAGCCTTTTAATAGTTCTAACAGCTCCTGTTGAGAACGTTGTATCTCCAGGTTCTTAGAATTATAATCTCGTTCGGGTAGGTGAATTACTTAAACTGCTTTACTCCCCCCTTCAACGGACATGGCCCGAGGAGCCCCATCTCGCAGTACTAATTAGGCTGTATCCTTCCACCTTCCGAACTACTCTAGTGCTCTGACGGCCAAGCAAACGCCTCGATGGCAGAGAGTTATTCGAAAACAATTCTTTTCGGTCGTCATATATTGGAAGCTCCAGGATAGCCGTGTCACTGCATTCAGCTCACATGCATGGTTGAACCCCTGAGCGCCCAAATCGACTACGAAGGCCCTCTTGCAGATGATGTAACAGGCGGTCGTTGAGCTCGCTTTGATTGGCGTACGTGCTTTTTCAGAGTACTTCTTGGGATACAATTGAAGACGAATACAACAGACAGTTGAGCAAGGGTCATCGTCAATTGCTGTACCCCGTGTGCACACTTTCACCGAGTGACCTCGATCGCCATCGAGAATACCGAGAAAGGCTAGCAGTCTTCCTTCTTCGAATAACCGACGAGCTACTTTATCGTTATAGCTGCGGTCCTTTCTAGAAATAACGGAGACGTGTTATGGTCCGAACCGCTAAAGCAGTACTATATGAAGACAGTATGTTTTTTCGTTTTGTAGACTACCGGAAGAAAGGCTTTATCGGTCCCCGTTCACATCATAAATTCTACCATACTCTAAAAGCATTCTTAGCCAAACCAATTGTAGATCGACGTCCCTCAAGATCTTGGCAGTCCAATCTCTGCTCTCTTGAGCGATCCTCGTTGCAAGCACCTCCCCCGTCTCTGTTGTCGCCAGGAACCTAACAAGCTCGGGCAACTCCTCAAAACTAGAACTCACTGGAATGTAGTGGATCCAAGGAATTAGTCGATCATCGTGCCACTCTTCAAATGCTGTCTGTTTAATAACCATCGACTTTGAGCGCAGCAGTCTATAAAACCGCCCGCTGAAACCGTTCCCATCAAGGTCCAGTACGAGTTTGTGTGCGTAAGCTGCGCTGTTCGGGTCTTTCACTTCTTCGTCCCCAATCCCAAAGGCCTCCTTCTCGGCCTCGCAAGCGGCTTTGTCGCACTGCGACGAAACACCCACAACACGAGTTGAGAAGAGACCGGAGACCGCGGACATGTTTGTCGTGTATGGCGCCCATCGACCTGATTCAGATTTTTTCAGCAACTTGATTTGGGCATTGGATCCAACTTGAGTCATTAGTGTCATTCGTTGTCGCTGCATTTGTTTCCAATTTGACTCTGTTGCATGTCCGCCAGTGGCCGCGCCAACCCAGTAGAGCTGGTTGTCTTTGCTTGACCACTCTGGATCTTCAATCTCGATATAATCGCCGCTTCTGGCTTGGTAATATGGGCTAGGATAGACAATGTCATTGAATGAAGAACCTTTGGCCTGCGACCAGATTGGGACAAGTGAGTGTGTCAATCGAAGAGTTTCTGGTGTTAGGAAAAACCCTTCCAAGTCTTGAAGCTCACAGTGTTCGCAAATATCCCTGCTGCGCGTCAGGTTACGGATAAAAGAAAGGGGTTCTTCTGCAGGAGACGGGATGCAGATCGGGCTCCTCGCTGAAGAATGAGCCGGACATGACAGTGTTACGGCTTCCCAAGCGTCCTGTTTTCCAATATTCAGGAATCTAGGGGTTCGTAAAGAATTCTGCTCTGTGACCTCGAGTGCGTATTGAACTTTGTGGCCCTTCGATCTCGCCAGTAGCATTGCATTGTCTAGAGTATCCCGAGGTACGCAGACGCTGGGTTCGTCGAATGTATTGATCGCAAGTGTCATATTTGGAAGGATGCCTGCCCATTCAATCGGAAGCCAGCGAGCGATTGAGTCTCGAAACCATGGGGCGTTGTTCCCTTGAGCGGTCATGACCATATTTGCCATAATATCGCATTTGACTAATTCATTAGGAAAGTGTGCGAGAACGTTAGTGATGAGTGTTTGCAATACCGAAGGTGCCACGCCCCAAAACGGTTCTAGTGAGCGCATCACGGTATCGAATTCGTCGATCAAAACAAAGTCATGCTCCCGTGCGAGCTCGAACCACTTTTCGAAATTGGGAGGTGGCTCTCTTCCATAGCGCTTGGCATACTCTCGCGTTGCCTGGTCTAGACTCTTGGATTGTGCGTTTACCAAGGTAGAGAAGTCTTCACGAGCTTGGAGGATAATACTCTCCACTGGGTGCATTCTGTTGCCACCCTGTTTCTCAGATCCTGTCCATCGACGATAGCTGAGACTACCCAAGGGAATGAACATCAGAAGGTAGAGTCCGTTTCGGAATTTCCGATTCAGGCGAATACAGTTTATTGACTGCCAAATCGAGCCGATGGAAGA
>Ga0105239_10000901_pt1 | contig 42246 bp, 33 predicted proteins | sample KBSC44metaG_FD_92761 | JGI IMG/M metagenome (GOLD analysis project Ga0105239, IMG submission 92761) | Corn rhizosphere microbial communities from Kellogg Biological Station, Michigan, USA - KBS C4-4 metaG | ecosystem: Host-associated > Plants > Roots > Rhizosphere > Soil | place: Michigan, USA...
GGTCGGTTCATTGCGCCGACGCTTGAGTCGATCAGAAGCCGGGCGGGGTCAGATACGATTGATTGAAGGGAGGTATATGTTCGTTCTCCATAGTGGTACTCCGCTGGTGGGTGGTCCATGGAGGTAGCCATGGTGACAGGGTAAGTACGTATGTAGACCACGAAATGATTAGTGAACAATCGAATGCAGAGTCCTTTTGATGTATTTGATCAAATTCGACCAGTTGAAGGCGCTGGCAATGGCCGAGGTCGATGGATTACTGGTTGTTTGTAAAGCTGGGATTCGAGAGAAAACGCCCAAATCGGGCAATGAGATAAAAAGGCACCAGGCACAGATGGTGCAACAAGAAATGAATGGAGGTTTACTCTGGGTCCACAAGTGTCCTCCGTCTATTCCAATATCAGAGAATACATGATGGCATGGTATTCAAAAGAGGCGAGAAGTGAGGGAAGAACCAACCCACTGCAGCGGGAGACACTCTAATACTATGTTGCTGAGGGATCAATTGCTGCTTTATGGTCTGAGCTCCAGGTTCCTCAGAAATTAGTCAGACCAGATGGCCCCGCGGGTTCCAAGGGGTCAGGATTGTCCGTAATATAAAGATGGGAGCAGGTAACAGCCTCGGACAGGCAGAAAATCGTACTCGTTGGCCCTCTGGGAAGATCAGTCAGAAAGCAGGTCGGACTCAGAATGAATGAGATCAGTAGCAAGATGGAGCCCGAGGGATGGCCGGAAAGTATAAGAGGCACGTTTTCTGACCAAATGAGGTGAATTGCCTTGATCTGGTAATAATGGTCATCGAGGTGCATGAGGTTGTTGAGGACGAAGCCCTCCAGACCAAACTGCAAGGGGAATCAAAGGCTGGTCGCCGATGGAGGGTTGAATGGCTGGATTAAATGAATAGTAATCAGCCTGGGGTCATCCTGCGGCGAGACGAAGGTGTACGTCCGTAACGCCGAGGCTCTGCCCACTCAGCAGGAAGGAACGCCTCGTGTTTTGGGTGGGACGGTCGTGGATGTCATCATACCTCGTCGCTGCTGCTTAGTCTAAACTTGCCGCTTGGCGATTTTGACCTTTTGCTTAAATAATCAACCACCAAGGGCCACTGCACCACACATCACGGTCGGTGTTGAGGAACGAGGACGAAGTACACACGTACTCGTATACTACCGGATAATCTATAAAGGTAATCCCTCACTCACATTCTCAACGTCATCAGGGGAATGTTTCCAAGCCACCTGACTCTACTTTGGTAGCCGAGGATTCAGTGCCCGAAAGAAAAAGAGAAACCTCTATCAACTCCCAGATGTTTATAACCCTATTTGTCGATCGCTCGACATTTGTATTAGTTGGAAATATATGTCCCTAGGTCAACCTATTTAGCTCTTAATACCTTTGCCGACAATTGCCTGTAATCGAAAGACAGACTCCCTTCCCCTTGCGTGACTGGTGTTTGCTGCCGCCTGGAAATGAATCGTCCTACTCTTACACATGTACTCATAAAAATCGTTTAGCTCCAAGACCCTCCTGGGAATCTAAAATTGCAATCTTGCTTCCCTAAGGCGCCTGACATCTCTTGCTTGTGGTTGGTTGATGTGGTGGTTGTGGTAGACGATAGGATTTCGTGGCCCTGCCCCTGGCTCACGCACGCTCCATGACTTCAAAAATGCCATCCAGGATGACAGGTGTCTGCATGGTCTCATTCATGAACTCCATCATCGAGCACTGGCTTCCCTGGCTGGACATAGATGAGGCAGTGTTGGCACGGGGTCTTGGTTCGAGGAGACCCAGCCCGATGCTCTCTGCATGATCAGCCATCTGTTCTTCCTCCAAGGCCAGGTCGATTGCTGACGGTTGCCGTCGAATCTGGCTGGGGGGGCTACTGCTGGCCATGGGAGAGAGAGTGTTTTCCATATCACTGCCCACACGGGTCTTGCTGCGGAAGCTGCTGAAGGAGGAGCTCGGAGACGTGCTCAGCAACGACGAGGGTGTGGCAGAGATGTTCTTCGATATCTTGGGGGATGATCGGTGAAGAGGATGGTGACTGAAAATGGTCTGTAGTGACAGCCGCACTCGGGATGTGGATGATGATGATGATGAATGGGTTCTGAAGCTGCTGGACATTGGTTTAATGGATGCTCCCCGGTCGAGACCTTCAAATAGAGAAACTAACTGTGCAACGGCCATGTTTTCTGAGAAGACGATGGGGCCTTTTTATGTAGATGGATGGTTTATGCGTATGAGTACGCGTATGGGGCAATCAATGAACCTTTTAATCCCAACCCAGCAATAAGCTTCGCAGGTCGCAGCTGCCCCGATCTTGCCAGCAAGTCGAGAGGGGTTCAGGACGGATTGTCAACGGCACCAAGACTAGACTCCAAGACCAGTTCTGTGGTGTTGCCTGGGAAATCAGGTCTAATAAAGAAGTGAACAGACGGTTTTCAAAAGAAGGTATATGGTCAAAGATGGCCAAGGAGCAAAGATGCAAGAGGGAAGAGGGTAGCTGCGAGGTCAGTGAGACATGATGCTATCAAAGAGGTCAAAGAGGGCCAACAGATGAAAGGGATGCGTCAAAGCTGTCTCCCGAGCAGGATATGTACTTCGTATTGCGGGCAAGCCATCAGATGAGCAGATGAGAGGTTACCAGGTGGGTAGCCAGGGAGCGCAGGGAGCGCACAGACATGCAAACAAATAGTTTGGTGCGGGTTTGGACCCAAAACCCATGGAAACACAAAATTGGCCGTGTCTTGTGTAAAACGTCAGTGAGTGCAACCGGGTTCACTGTGGCACTGTGGCACTCCTGTGTAACTGCGCAGGTGGTCCTGACTGGTATGTATCATTGGTATATCCGCGTACCAGCAACCAGGATTGCAGCATGAATCTGGGAGAGGCCGGGTTTGTGCGGCGTTGGTGGGGAGAACGCGACACAATTGATGGCGGAAGGGGGAAAACAAGCTTCATGTCAAAACGCGAGTGTCTTGCGTCTTTACAGCATTCGTATCTATCTTGGTAGGTGTCCACGAACCCTGAGTTCCTGACGCGACGGTGACCTGACCAGGGGTGGATAGTCTTCCTGATAGTCCTCCTGCACCATTCCGCTACTTTGTTCCTGGCTGGCAATCGATGGCCGCCGAACTTAGTCGTATCCTGGACCCTCTTTGGCCTGCTCCACAACCATCATCCCAGGCCAGGGGGCCACACACACACACACGCCTCAGCCGACCCGTGGATTCAGGGACACCGTCGTCCTCAGGATTCATGAAAAGACCGTCTAGTCTAAGCGAAGGCCCAAACACCCAAAATCACCAAGGTTACAAGACTCATGAAACACACGCGCATTAGAAGCTCATCTCGTCAAAGTTTTCACGGCATTCTTCATCTCGACACCACCTAGTAGGCACCACCTTGACTAGTCCACTAACAACCTAGGTACCCAGCAGCTTTGATGTTTCAGGAGGCTGCCGATAGTTCCCTCTCGCCCCAATCGTTGACTCTTTTGACTGACTGCCTCTGATGCGCGTGTGTTGATGCGATGCGAGGGGAGGAGGAACCTACATATTAGCAGCCCACTCACTGCATTCTGTCGTTTCTAGTGCTTCCACCACCATCCGCGAAGAGGGCACCCGAGGGGAAATGAAGCACCTTCAGGCTTTTCGCCTCCCTGTCCCCTCCCTCGCCCTTTCAAAAGTGGTGTCACAACTCACAAGGGATCCCATCCCGAATCATTCAATTAATTCCCCATCCCTCGTTGTGTCAGACCCGTGCTTCATTGGTGCACCACGATGGCCATCGCGAAACAAAGACGAGACCATGCTATCTTAATCCTCCATCACATGATAAAAGCCCACCCGGTGGGCCAGTATCAGATACGGAGTTCTTCGCTCATACTGGCATACATCCATCCAGACATACAAGGGCCCATAATCAGTACTCTAACCCTGCGAGTACTCCGTACGGAGTCTTCTGTAGAGTGCTGCTGCTGCTCGTAACTTCATAAAGTATGGAGGATGTACCCAGGTCAGACTCATCAGGTCCTCAGCCAAGAAACCATCTCATGTCATTATTACGAGTACTTCGCACAATCTAATGGGGCCGATGATCGCAATCAAAAAATAGCCGAAGATCGACGAGGGCTGCCGAGGAGCAACACATAATGACCAATAATCAAAAGTAATAAAATGATGAAAATAGAATAAGATCCTCACGGGGTACGAACTACTCCGTGCTCCCGTTCTTAAATCCCCGTAGTCATCGTCAATCACGCCCTCCACCTGTCGTCTGTGCCTCACCCGTGATTCATACATGCTTACAAGTAGGTGGGTGCTAGGCGGTTGCTCATCCAGATTCCTCAAGTTATTACCCCAATCTGGAATTACATACTCCGAGACAATGAAACGGGACTCTTCTGTCACAGGAAATAATACTTCAAGTATTATTTTTGGTCTGGTGGGAGGAGGTAGCTTGACTATCTAACAACCTTGGTCAAGTAGTCGTCCCTTACTAACAACCCTGATTCTTTAGACACACACCATTTACAACGCCGTCGCTATGTGGTAGCCCGCCCCGGTCATGTAGTTTGCTAGTCAGTCCTCAATATTTACAACAAAAACAGAAACATTCATTCCCCTACTCTAACCCCCGGGTTCCAACCCTTCGCATAATCAAATCATCAAGTGTATCACATCATGAGCTTCTTCGCTGCTCTCCTCGATTCGTCGTGAAACTTCGTCGTAAACTTTCGCCCCATGCCGATGTGTCGAAGCTTTCTATCACTCCTAGGGTATTGTTTCCGCTGACCGTGCTGCCATGCCGACTGTGTCCAAGTGTTGGCGTGGTCGGTGACGATCTGGCTGGTCCGGGATAGGATGTGTCTACCGATGCCAGCCTTGCTGACCTGATGGGGCTACTAACTGGTGATTCGTTGTACCCCGTTATGGATGCTGGGCTTCGGAGTGAGTCTCGATATTGGACTGAAGTATCTATCGGGGGCAAGTTTGGTGATGGTTTCCTCACTGGGTACACCGGTGTTGATGAGGTAAAGTCCCGTGGCTCGGTGCTGCTGGTGCTTGCATCAATGCGATCGTCTGGATCCTCCACAAAGATTTCGGGAACTGGTAGACCCGGGGGCGATGCAAGTCGCGAATTCCGACGTCGGTTAACTGCTTGCCTAAATTTACGAGACCAGTGCAGTGTGTCGAAAAAGCCAACCACTGTATTTCGTCGAATCGTTTCATCCACTCGTTGCAATCTCGCTCTTCGCCGCAGAAATTCTTCCAGTCTCAAGCTTCGCGAGTCGACAATCACATTGTAATGCGTCAACAGGAAGAGCACTGCTGTGAACGGTATCCCACGTTCCGGTTCTGCTGTCAGAAGCACTTCCTGGTAGAACACATTCATCCGTTCGCGTCGTTGTCGGATCTCCGCCACGGGAATCTGGTTGACACGCTCGGCCAGCTTATCAAGGTCAATTCCGTCCACTACCCTTCGGTTGGGACTGGGGGGGTCATCCGGCTGTACCGAGCAGTCCTCCTTGATTCGACCGACTGTAAAGTCACCGTCGTAGATGCGCATTTGGAAAACCCCAGAGAGTTCCCCAAGAAGTCGTGGGAACTGCTCCTTGGATATAAACCTTGTCCCGTTGGGGTCAAACTCTGCCCATGCTTGTTTAAACCGTCGAATCTCATCCCGGCTGACAACGGACATACCACTGCTCTGCTGGTAGACATATGAGAAGCTCTCAAAGATCATCGAAACAAACAGAGACACAAAAATATACATGCTGATGATATTCCACGCAATGAAAAGCGATCGGGCCCATTTCGAGCTCCCACAGTCGCTGTCGAAGAAATTATCTTCACGGACGCAGAATGGTGGCTCAATGCTCGCGTAGTCTTCCATAATCTGGTTCCACCCTTCTCCAATGCTTATCCTGAAGAGAAGAATCAGGGCTTTCGGTACTGTGCGGAAATTCACATTGGTACTCTCGTTCTGGCCAAATCGGGTGAGGGCAAAGGCTTGCGTAAAGGCGATTGCAAAGACCAAGAATAGGACGAACCAGGTTGCCAGTAGGTTGAGAATCAGTGGAAGAGACGCTGCAGCTGTCTTGAAAAGCTGATCCAACTGATTGTTGCGCGGTATCAGAAGAAAAACGACAGATACCAGGAAGAGCTTGTGAAGCAAGTCGAATGTCAGAATACTAACATTTGCCAAACTCATCACCGATGTAACGAAGATCCCAGACACGGCAATGATCGAATAAATGTCCCATGACCTCCTGCGGAAACGGTCCCACGAAAGTCCAATGATTTTGATGGCAATGTTGGCCATGAGGACAAGGGTGAAAGCTAGAAATATATACTCGCGCAATTTCCGCCACCATTCCGGTTCTGGATAGAAATCAACGATGAGAAGGGCAAGGTGTGCCAGTAGGATTCCCGTGATAAAACGTTGCCATGCGCCCCTTTTCTGGATCGAAGCTTCATAACACCATTTTTTGAAAGTGGAGCCTTTGTGGTGAACGGAACGCTTCGAGGGTGATATTTGCTTGAGAAGCTTGCGCAGTTCCAACCACGATCGTTGCTCCGCGGTCAAAAAGGCAACACCTGTCTGCTCGGTGTAATTGCGCATGAAGACAGAAATGAACAAGGTCAGCACGAACACAGCACCAAGTAGGTTGAAGACGATGAAGTAAACAGCATTGCCCGCAGACGCAAATGGCACTGGTTGCAAGCCCCGCCCTGTGATGCTCATGCCTGACTGCAAGACGCCTGTCCAGCCCTCTTGGGATACAATCTGGAAAAGGATAAACAAGGAGTCACCAAAGGTGTCGAAGCTAAACCAGGCGTTGGACACTGTTCTTGGGGCAAGTACAGGCCAATTGAATGGGGTCGAGTTATATTCGCCCACGCAGTTGGTCAACAGGCCACTAAAGTTTCCATCATTGCAAGCTTGCATCTGACCATTGAACAGATTGAGGCCGAGAATTGCGAATGGGATGAGCAGACTCATCGACACGAAGGCCGCGGCAAGAATTTTGTAAATGCCAATCACAATGACGGAGTAGAACGTGTCTCTCGCTGTGTCACTGATATTGAGAAGGCGCAAAGCTCTCAACGCTTTGAAGGCGCCAACAGCGCGAGAAACACCATCATCACGGAACAAAGCGGTAGCAACGTTGATCCAGAGCGTGATTAGCACAACGGCATCAATAACACCCCAGATACTTCGAAAGTATGCATGTGGTGTGAAGAACAAACCGTCAGCAATGATTTTGATGAGAGCCTCAACTAGAAAGAGCACTGCGAAGCCTAAATCAGTCCATATAAACCAATTCTTGATGCTCATCTGATTATTCAAGTAGTAGTCTCTTTGATACAATGGTGTGGTGACGCAAGCGAGGATAACCATCGCCACAATAGCAGCATAGGTAAAGGCGGAAAAAATATACCATGCCGGACGGTATGGTGACACGCCTTCGACACGTTCACTCCCTCTGCCTGGGCCGACAATATATTGACACATCCTTCGAATGGGATTGTGCGGCTTGAAAATGAACAATGATACATTGTAATTGGGATGGGTTTGGAGGTATTGGCGCTGGGCACGCCGTCGATTCTCCGTACCAGTGACCACGCGTTTTGCAGCGGCTCGTGGATCAAACTCTTCATTCGCTCGGGTAGATGATGTGTTGGTATAAAAGGGATTGGGCTCCTTGTGGGAGTTAAGGCCGGTGATTTTGGTCCAAAGTTTGGACAGAAAGCCTGGTTTGACCGTGGCGACCTGTGTGAGATGCATTGAGGTTGGGCGGCGGTTGATGCCTTCCTCCTGCTCATCCAGGAAATCCTTGACAACAGCATCCTTTAAGAGCTGTTCAACGGTTGACGAGCCATACTCTAGCGGATCACGATGTCTGATGGAATCCCGTCCCATCTTGAAAACGGCTGCCAAAGACAAGTTCCCGGAGGCAGGACCAGCAACCTCTTTTTGCTTCAAAAAGGCCTTGACTTGTTGAAGTCGCTTTTCATCTTCTGAAACATCGAAACTCTCTTGAATGACAGCAATAAACATATTGAGGACAATCAGATTGGCGACGACAAACCACAGGATGAAGAACATTGCACTAAGCCACGCAGTATTCCATCGAAGATTGAACTGCGTCGCATTGTACATCACCGAGGTCCAATTCTCACTCGAGAACACGATATACATGCCAATGAAAGAATTCCAAATATCGAAAAATGTTGTTTGTATGGTGGTTCCAGCGGCGTCCACGGGTGGAAAATCACCACGAAATTGTTGTGAGGCGATGATTGCAGCGAGGAAGGTGAATAGGAATACGAAAAGAATCAAGTTGAGCAGACCGACAATATTTCCAAAGACGACCATAATGAGCTCCCTGGTGACTCTGACAGCAAGGACCACTCGATAGATACGGGCAATTTGGAAAGTGGTAAGCCACGCATATGGCTGTCCCGAGTTCCGTATGGCGGGTATCTGCATGATGGATGTCACGACCGCAAGGAAAAGGTCAACACAATTTCGTTTGCTGTAGAAGAAGTTTCTCCAATCACATAGGAAGCGAAGAATGATCTCCACCGCCAAAAGTAGAGTGACAGCACTTTCTGAATTCATGATGAACTTCTCCGATTCCTCGCTCATCTCAGCCTCTCGAGTGGTTTGAACAACCAGGGAGAAAGCGATCACACACACCCAAAAGATCTTGGTCTTGTCGAAGTATCTTTTTAGGCGGCTTTTCTTAATCAAACTTTCGTCCTCCAAGAGAGGTTCATCTATCTTTTCAGCGGTAAATGCACTTTGCTTGCTCTCTTCCCGAATAATTTGAAAGGATGAAGTGATGACTGCGACTAGCAAATTGACTAACCACAGACTCAACACCACGATACCTGCAGCAAAGAACAAGGCGGCCGCAAGATAGTCTGTATTGGTCAGGTAATACAACAGGTCAGAGAAAGTGTTTGAGCTGATGATGACAAAGACCAACTCGAGCGACTGCAGGATATTGTCAAAGCTCACGGTCCCATTGTAAGGTCCTTCGGGTCCCTCAACACATAACGAGCCTTGGGGGCAGAGGTATCCTTTGGATTCTCGGGTGCCATTACGTCCATCACTAAACAGCCACGGCATCGAAGCGCCGCTCACAGCATCGAGGTAGCCTCCACAGAATTGGATGTTCTCCGGTGCAATGTTGAGGGTATAATTTTTTCCTGACCCATCATCGCCGACCCAGACACAAGTTCGACGCAAGCTTGACTTGAAGCTCTGGACGCCAACAATGCCAAATATGAGCCAGAAAAAGCCTATCAGGAATGCGACATGCACAAGAAGCGGCGCTGCTTTCTTCAAACTTCTGAGAATAATTGAGGTGCCTGCTGTCAGTCCCAACAGGCGTAAAATACGAAGGCAGCTCAACATGTTGAAGACATAGACATGGTGGGAAGTTTCGAAGCGACTCAATTGCAAAGAAAGTGATATCCAGTACGACACCACGGCCAAGAAATCAAGTCGATTAAATGAGTGTCTAAGAAAGGCGCGTCGGGCAAGACGTATGCGCTGTTGTTGTTTACTATGTCCTGGACCTCCCGGGGCTGGAACACCTGTGAATGTCCTCACAATTGAAGGCTGGCTTGGACCATCAAAGTCTTCAGTAGTGGTTCTAGCAGGCATTTGGCGATCCTGAGCAGGTGCAAAGAGTGTCTCTGCTTTTTGAAGAACGGCTTTTCGAAATCCAAGAGACCGATCGATGGTGCTAAACCCTCGTGGGTTAGAAATAAAGCCTGAAACGATCGTACGAGCAATTAACTCCAGCGTGTATATCACGAAGAGAGTGAAAATGGCGTAATCGAAGGGTGAACCCCATGCCTTGTTTCGGGTTTGCAGATACACCGCATCAGAGGCTGCATTGACAGCAAGCAACACAGTTTGGGCAACGATCAATGCCAAAATAGTGGGTTCTGTCACGGGATGGACAAGAATTTCACAAAGCCATTTCCGAAGGGGATTTTCGGGACCAAAAACGCCCCAGGTCTTTCCAAGGAGCGGGTTTGGGTGATATGCCGGTGCCGGAAACGGGGGAGGTACTGGCGAGACCTCATAAGACGCAACCTTTTCTAGTGGTGAAGTGGCAGCTGGTATATCCTCAATATCAGGAATAGGAGGGGCTCCAGAGGCACTTGGTCTGCGTTGATCACGAACAGATGATTTGCGCCGGATAGTTTGCTCCACAACTTCTGAGTCGTTACTCAGGTTCACCACACGCTGAGAGACGCCGCGAAGAAAAGAATTTGCCCTCGCCATTGGAGAAGGGGAAGGCGACAAAGAGCGAGATCTTTCGGCAGAGAGATCGCGACTGGAGCTTAGACGATGTATACCACTCGCACTGCTCAGCTTTCTCTGTACACTCATACTAGTGTCGAGAGTTGGGAGATCATCGCCAAGACGTGACATGCGACTTGGTTGTAGAGATGGCGACGCTCCATCATTCCAGTGGACAGCCGACCCCCTTCCCGATCTGTCATGGCGCTGGCCTCTCGAGAGTGAACTGGAAGACTTGAGGGAGGAGTGGTACTTTCGCCCTTCGGTTAGGGGCGTTGTGTCTGAGTCGGGGGGAGAAAATGGATTCTCGACTTCGCCTGAATCTCCATCTGCATTGGTTGTGATAATGGTCGGTCGCGGTAGGGGGGCGTTCGGGGGCGTTGAAGGACGACCGAAATCCAAGCCAACGGTGGCAGCAGCAAAGCCATCAAGATCTTCGACAGGAGAGTGGTCCCTATAACGACTTGGTACTTGAGAAGTCCAAGCAGATTGACGTGCTCTTCCAGCTCTTGTAGGAGACTCTTCGTCCAATCGCGCATACTCTGGGGTTCGGCGGCCGGTCAACAGTGATCTCGTCCGACTATGGCGGTGGACATGGCCATGACTACCACTTCCATGCTGCTCTTGTCCGTCGGACGATGGGTCGTTGTCGGGGGGTCTGGCTAGATCTTGGAGAGGTATTGACTGCGGCGTGGTGGCTTTCGGCGGAGATCTGTCGTGGAAAGACATGGCCGTGGCGTCGCTCTCGTCGCGCTTGAAGGCACGAGTTCACGCTATCTCGACATAGACCACATAATATCGTTGCTCGAAGCGTACAAATCTGCTGGGGACTTGAGATAGATGGGCCGACCAGAACAGGGTCCGCGGGTGAGAAAAAAAGAGTGTAACGGGGCGCAAAGGCGATCAGGAATTACGGCGGTACCTGCAGGACGCAAAGCGGAACTCAGGCCAATAACCGACAAGAATTATTGCTCAGACTTAACGAATGAAGTGAGGAACATAAAAGACAAATAGAAAGTCGTGTTGAGTCGCAGTCGTGAATAGTCGTGAGGGCGCGAGTGGGCAGTGCAAGAAGTGAAGTGAGGGAATGTCAAACATGGGAAGGGGAACATGCATGTGAGCAGTGAGCAGTGTGTATGGGAATTGCTACCTAGTTGCTAGGACTATACGAGAGGGAGTTGGCTATTGACTGTTCCACCGTATACCGTTAGCTGGCTGCTGCTAATAGTTGGGCGATGATACAGAGCCTCTGTGCGAGTTATCTTGGTTGGGTGGAACTGCTTTTCAGGCACTGACGCGGCATGCCATGGCACATGGTGCGCTGTAGTCAGTAGTTCAGTTGGTCTGTAAGCACCGGATCGGATGGGTGGTGACGCACCAATCTGGGCAAGTGTTCAACGGTGACTTGATTAACTACTTAATAATACTTAAGCAATTCAGCCAAGCTCAGCCATGCCCGAGTGCCTGCGAGGGCGGAGGTTCAGCCACATTCATAAGCTCCACACTCCCCCTTAGGCATGGCAAACTGGCAAACCCCACCCCTAAGTTGCTGATTACGAGTGCCTACGAGCAAGCGCAAACATCCCTGGGGCCTCCCACAAGCGCCCCCTACGAAGTTCGAACTCAGCCTTTCAGCCCCCAGGCCCCTTGGCTCCATTGGGGTGGTCCAAGGCTGACTCTGTTCCAAACTTGAAGTTCTTCGGCCAAACCCTCGCCTAACAGCCCAGGCATCCGTATATTTTAGCTTCTCTAAATGGGACTCTCCGTGTCACAGTTGCTGCCCCCTATTATTGATGGATCAATCAAAAGCTTCCAAGAATTGTTCGTGTCTCTTCGTCCCTGATCACAATTGTTTGATCGTACCGGGGGGTGCTTTAAGAATGCTAATTATATCGGCCCCAGTAAATCTGACCACAAAGATTTGACTTCAGTTTCTCCCATTATATTTCTTGAGAGCACTACGGAGTACTGGCACAACGCGTCAGCTGCATCCACTGGAAGACTGGCCCACCGACGGATGACGTCGGGAGGCACTCCCTCCTCCCGTACTACGACTGTGAATGTCGCACGTGTATGGTCAGCAAATAGATTAGACAGGACTTGGATAAGACTCAGAGGCTTTGACATCTGCATTCACAGGAACACCCAGCGCCCAGCGCCCAGAGTCGGAAACCGAAACAAGAACCATCAAGATTCCCCGCTTATATTTATGCAAGTTTCAGAAGGCGTAGCTGAAGAGCTGTCGTCAGAAGGTCAGTTGAAGTACGGAGCACGGAGTATTGGTCGGTCTTACTCGGTGTACAGGCAAGTAGTAAGGCATCCAGGTGCTTCTATCAGCCGGTGCCCTTTGTAGTAATCACCTAATTATCAATCTTCCTCTCGGATCCTTCGTCAATAGTTTACACACAGCACTCGGTACTCCATATGGAGTACACCAAAAACATTTTGTTCTCAGAAGAATTTCCTTGTAGACATCCGAGTGCTCACCACCTTCGTTTAATCCATGGCTTAGTGTTTCATTTTTGATTGGGAGTTATTTTTGAAACCGATCTCGACCTCTCCCTTTCCACCTCACGAGTACCAGTACGAACGAATACATATCTCTGAGAAGCGTTTAGACATTCGGTGCTTTCGACAGACAATGCCTTAATCTCCTTGTCGACAAAGTTGGCACGAGATAATCAATCTTGTGGATCCCGCCGCCTTTTAACTCTCATACGTGAGGAATTCCGACAATGCACTAAGCTCTAGAGATCTTCACTCCTGAAACCCAAATTAAATGTGAGGTGTGAGGGCACAGCTGCTTCGGGATGTGAATACGTTTGGGCTCAGATTCCTATGGATGACATACCATGTATGTAAAAGTGGAAAAGCAAGTCGCGTCGACCTAGCCCCCTGCTCACAGCTCGCCAACCCATTGACATGCATTTCTACCTAATGTCAGCTGTCTTATAAGTGAGTTAATTGCATATCAAGAAAGTGCCTGGGTAGGTAACTAGGAACCAAGAGGAAATGGCCTATTCGTCATCATATAATGTGCTTGATATTTGGGCATTGCCAGCCTGGGAACAGTAGCCAGAGCTGGATGCCGAAAGAATGTCTAATTCAAACTGGGCCGTTCAGAGGCCGACAGAGATCGTTCCCTTCCACAAGGAGTGCTTGCTACTGAAGCAAAAGAGGGCACTCGCCCATAGAAGCTAATATTCACAGTGAAGCCTCCAACGGCCACAACCATACAAAGCCATGAATAGGAAGGTAAAGGAGGAAATCGTGTTTGCTAGGGCATTGCACGAGCCCAACAAGCATCAATGCCAGGCGACCCTTGCAGATCGCAGGAGCTTCCTGACTTGCTGAGGAACCAGATCCTTGGTGCGGGAGCTCACTTTTCGGAGAGCTTGCAAATGTCGACTTTTGCGGAAGACATCCTCCCACAGTGGTTCGTCGACGCGGTCGATCAGCTCAGCCTTCTCGTCAAGGGGACTAAGCATGATCGGGACGTCCATGACCTCTTCTTGTTTGGGCTTTTCACCCTTACGAGCATTGGTCTTGTGCATGCGGGCGGTCAATGGCGCTAATGCATCATCCCAGGTGCCGGACCTCAGATGGCACTTCTCAAACTCGAATTCATAGAGCACCTTTCGGTGAGACATGATGAATGCAGATGCTTGGTTCGCATCTAGACTGGCATTGGTGAGATGCATGGTCTTCAGATGGCGAAACTTGAGGGGTCGGAAGGCAGATTTGGCGCTCGAGTCTGGGCAGGCGTTGGAACAATCAAGCGAGGTTGGACGTGCTGTACACGGTTCGATATGTAGTGAGAGAGGACAGGGACCTTTCGCCCCCTGCCATTGAAATTGCAGGTTTTCAAGGGCACGCAGCGAGCCCAGGTAGCTGTGAAGGATCTTCAGATGGTCTGACGGTTGGTCACGACCATATTCAAAAGAGTCCATCTCAATGCGGAGAGTTTTTATACGTCTCCACACACGGGTAGAAGCAGGCGACGAGCCAATGCTCGTCTGAGGTCGTAAGTGGAGCATTGCTCCAGGGTGAATTGGTGCAAGCTCGAGAGACTCGAGTTGAGTCGGGTTGGCGGTCTCAATAGCCAACCGCAGGGACACCAGAGCATAGTCAACAATATCTCTCCTATATCTCTGACCGGATGGCTGACCTGGACATGAGGCATGTAGATGACGAAGGTTTGGCATTGCGATAAAGGCTCTGAGAAAGGACTCCACATCTGTGGCGGCGTGAAAGAGGGGTGGGTAATGCTTGACCAACAAATCATTCATCTCCCAAGAGCCATACTTGGAAGAGGCAGTAGATGAGCAGCTGGAGTAACAGGAGGAAGCAGTCGAGCTGGAGGATGACGATGGTCGTGACAGGCTCAGACGGGGTTCATAGGTAAACTTGACCTCTTCTAATGTACCCGGCATTAGAAGAGGAGGTAGGAAGGTGTCCACGTGATGCGGCATGCTGAAGGCTAGCTCTCGAACATGAACACCAATGCGATCCAATGCAGACATTCGCGCCCTGCGCGTGAAGGCATTGGTGCTGAAATGGACTCGGATGGATTTGAAGAGAACTGGTGCGACATCCCTGGCAAAGTCCTTGGCGACGAGTCGCAGGGCTCGAAGATCATCCCGCTGGGCCTGGCTTAGGAGACCTTGTCGAATGATGTCGTCCCGCCACAGATTGGCGAAAGAAGCAGAAGACATGCTGGACGTTGTGCATTGCTTGGGTGATTAGGTATGGCAGAATAGTGGAAATGAAAGATAGAAGGGCTATACGCAGATGTTCCCGAAACCAGTTGAAAAGGACGAGTGGAGAGTCTGAGTACAATACAACAAATGGAATACAACGAAACTACCTGCGCACACACATGTTGGTCGAACAGGTAGTGTACATATAACCAGGTAACAAGTGTATGAAGAAGGGTGCCTGAAGCGAGGGAGCTCGACCAGTGCTGTTGGAGGGGAATTTACAAACCTACCTTCTCAAGGCAGCAAATGGAGGGGACGGGTATAGATATAGAGTGAGTCATGTCGCACAAAGGGAATGGCATTGAATGCAGCAAGAAGGATTGCGCTGCATATGTTGTGTGGTGCTATATCGCGACTTTGGCACGGTCGTGAACACGCGAAAGGAGAATGGGACGAGTTTATAGGTGCTTGGGGGGAGGTTAAGGCAGTCCGAGGGGGTTGGAGATGCACATCCTGCATTAGAAAGGATTTTCGTGGAGCAGACGCGCCAAACGCCCGACTCGGAGTCTCTTCCAGAACTCTGGGGTGTTATGTTGTGGTTCTGGCGCGGATCCTCGACAACAAATGGGCTTGTTGACAAGAGCTTAGCCATATAGCTGTGGCTGGTGATAGAGGCCTCAAAAATGATGTGATGAAACAACAGACCTCAGTTTCAAACGAACATGGTTCATAGGAAGTCGTTGGTCAAGAGCAACACAACTCGGCTAACCTGCCTCATTCGCGTGGTGATGTTGGTCGCGAGGGTGCCTGCCTTGCAAGGCTGGGATACGTGAATACGGATCGGATCGTGTGGCGCGTCGTGCCACAAATTACACAGCCGGGGCGTTCTTCTCCTCACGGGCGCCTCCAATTGCCCTTGGTTCGAGAAGGTAGGCATTTGTGCACGACAGTACGGTTGATACATCTTTGTAGATACTCCTTACTCCGTACTCAATACGAGTACATCCTCCTTACCGTGCCATCAGATAGACACCCTCCCCACATGCCGAGGTAAAAAAGAATAGGGGCCCTCATTACAGCACCCAGCACACCCGCACTGGTAATGCCACCTGAGACGGAGCCACGGCGACCCCGAGCCGGCTTTTGAGTCTTTTCACAGGCTTTTCATCGTCCTGCTTTGCCACAGCGAAACTCACAGTAACTGGCCTGGACTCTAAGGTGCTCCTTCACAACCAAGCTTTTTCGGTTGTGCTCAATGCCGAACAACATGACATCAGTAACGGGTTTTAGAGGACCACAGCCATTTGCCTGTGCACACGAGGGAAACCTTGGGCAGAAAAGCACGCGACCTTTTGCCTCTCTTATTAAAAAAGGAAGCCTTAGGTTACATGTATCTCATAGCCTCGTCCTATATCCGTACTGCTAATTCTATTGACGTGAATCCTGCTCTCTTCATTATCCATCTCTAGACTGGTTAGCATTCTTTTTTCTCTTTCCAATAAGGCTTGGGGCGGGCACAAAACCCCACGCCTCAACCCCTTTGGCTTCAGCACGAGACCTCTTACCAAACAAAGAAAAGAACCAAAAATGATCTCATATCTAAATCCAATACCTTCTCTGCCAGACCCGTTTGGATCGCACAAGGTTGGCACGTCTGAATGGGAGATTCCAGTTTCTGAGATCGCTTCATCTACACCACCAGACCCAACAATCTCGACAATTAAATTCCGCCTCTACTACCCAACCTTGCCCTCCGAAACTTCAGGTTCTATACAATGGCTACCTCCCCCACAGAAGCAATGGATCGAGGCATATTCATCTTTCATGGGAGCCGGACCTCGTCTCGCATCCTTCATCTCTGCACTGCCATCACTCATCAAATATACCTCCATTCCTGCTACCCCAAACGCTCCACTTCTCCCACGCAATGTGCCTCCGAAGTACCCCTTGGTGGTCTTCTCACACGGTCTAGGAGGCAATTTTAACACCTACAGCTCCATCTGCACCGCGCTGGCTAGCTTCGGTATAGTCTGTGCGGCCCCTGAACATCGAGATGGAAGTGCACCCATCTCACTCATCCGCTCATCGTCAGGGGAGCATGTGGCTTCAATTCCCTATCAAAAGCACTCCCATTCACCCACTCCCGAAGTTCTCAATGCTCGGAATGCGCAACTCAGGGTCAGGCTGTGGGAATTGGAGCAGTTGTCGACCGTCTTGACTTCTCTGAACGCTGGGAAGACCTTCACAAACTATGCCGTGCCATCCGGTCAGAGCGAGGCAATACCTGCTCTAGAACATGCCCTTGACCTTCAACCCGGCCACATCACCTGGGCCGGCCATTCCTTCGGTGCAGCTACAACAGTCCAGTTCGTCAAATCAGTCTACTACCATCAATACCTCCCAGATTTGACCGGGAGCGGCCTTGACAATCACCCCGACTGGCAACCGCTCTACACACCGGCCAAGAACGGCGACCTCGTGCGGCAAATCACACCTGACACGCCAGTCGCCCTTCTCGACCTCTGGACCACACCCCTTCGGGGCGAATGGACACAGTGGCTATGGGAGAAACCTCTGCCGTGCTATGACCGCCAGCCATCTTCGGAGAAAGACTATGCAAACGTGGTGTCAATCATGTCAGCAGAGTTCCACAAGTGGACAGACCTACTGAATCGCACGAAGGCGGCCTTGTCGCACCGACCCGCTGAGGCGGTCGCAGAGTTCGAGAGGAGGGAGGCTGTCTCTTCCGCAGCATCTTCTCAAGACCGAACGTCCACCACCTCGACACCCTCGGACACAGCTCCCCTCCCATTCCCCGACGAGGAAACACCACAGTCATCAACCCCTTCCTCGACGGAGCCCAGTCGAACACCCAGCCGTGACCCAAGCCTATCCCCATCCCCATCGACAGCATCAACTCCGCCTCCCTCAACTACCTCAGCCGCCGCACCTGCCCTCTACCTGGTCCCAGACTCCGCGCATCTCTCCCAATCCGACTTCGGACTCCTCTTCCCCAACCTAACGCGCTACCTGATGAAAGCCCAAGACCCACACAAGACGATCGAACTCAACGTCCGCGCAATCCTGGCCGTCATGCGAGCGAGCGGACTGGAGATCGAGAACTTTCAGACGCCGAGTCAATCCGACTCGGAGAAAGAAATCCTCGACTCGATCTTGAGTGAAGACGGCGTCGAGGCGAGATTCGTGAGGCTGCCTCTCAGCTAGAATAGTCGGGAAACCCCTGTTGTCACACGGAAAGGGGGGAAACATCTCCCAAAATCAACTCCCTGTGGCTTCAGCATTCCTACCACACTTTTTTGGGCCTTACTCAATACCATTTCTTCATCCTTCAAGCCTTCCTCAGTAGAGGGAATCAGTCGAGCAGACAGGGAGCGGGCAGCGCGGAGTCAAGGCACAAATTCTAGTTAGCATACATACACGTTTCCGAACCATGAAGAGAACACGAGTAGATTTCGCGGATCATGCGATGTGTACGGCGTTCGAGATAGAGCCTTGGTATCGGAGCACATATTGTAAATACCAAAGTATATCTAGTAGTACTTAAGCAGGTGGATGGTCTTGGCATTGAGGGGTGTTTACCACAGATGCCGTTCGGTTCAGAATCTACTTTGGTTGGGGCGGATGATGGTTCGTCCCGAGCACGGCGCGTCGAGTGCACAATGAAGCATATATATATAGTATTCTATTATGGAGACTTGCCCGTAGCTTGAGTATCCAAGATTCTGGTTTGAAGCTCAATTTGATCCCCCACGAACCTAATGGTGGTTTGCACAAGATAACGGCTGGCTAGGTGATCAGAGCGGGGTCATTTGGGGTCAAGACTGAAGTTGATATTCTCGTTGTCGTGCCTCGCACCCCAGCTTTGATTGTTGTCTACTGGTCAAGCTCACGACGACTATACTCCTATCAATTGATTACCGGTCAAATCATCCCCGAAACTATCATGATCACGGCCTGCTGAAAAAAACGGCTTTCGATCTGCATTCTTCAGCTCTTTGGTTTGAATATTCTCGCTATGCTATTTGGAATCTGTAGTCTAGACTGCCGGAAGAAGAAAAGGGAAAACAGCACTTTGTATCATGGCTTTGCTCCTTGCCGTCTGCTTGCCGCCGATGGAGAGCAACATCGGTTCCAACTCTCGTTTTTCGTAGTCTCGTCAATGTTGAGCTTGAGCTTGAGCTTGAGGCTGTGCACGCTTTGTGATAAAGGGCAAGCCATCAACGCCATCCCTACGCTCCTCCCGAATCTCCTTGTCTTCCAAGGGTTGGAAATTTCAATCATCGCGACCTTCTTTATGTCGCCTCGCTGAACCCATCCAATATCACTGATGATAGAAGCCCGATCCGATCACTTACACGACTGTCCACGCAAGTGTAGAAGGTGAAAGCATTCGCTTACAAATCAGGATCCTCCTCGTCGGGCAGAGGCATGGCTGCGGCTTCGGTCATTTCCTTGTGGTACTGATCGAGCAATTGCTGGTTGATCTGGACCTCTGGTGGAGCGAGAGCAGGAGCCGCGACGAATTCAAGCTGAGGGTTGCCGACCAATTTTCGGGCTAGCCAGAGGAAGGGCTTTTCGAAGTTATAATTGGACTTGGCACTGATATCGTAGTATTGCAAGTTTTTCTTGCGGTGGAATGTGATAGTCTTGGCCTTTACTTTTCGCTCTTTGACATCGACCTTGTTTCCGCAGAGGACAATTGGGACATTCTCGCAGACACGAACAAGATCACCTATTTGAAGCCGTTAGCCAATCGAACAAAGTGGATTTGATGGTGGGTCTTACGATGCCAGTTGGGGACATTCTTGTATGTGATTCTGGAAGTAACGTCGAACATGATGATACCGCATTGACCGTTGATGTAGTAGCCATCTCTTAGACCACCAAATTTCTCTTGACCAGCGGTGTCCCAGACATCGAATTGAATTTGACCGAGGTTCTACAAAAATGGGTTAGAAGTGACGAGAATGTGCCAAACGAGCTACTTACAGTCGAGAAGCCCAAGGGGTGGACTTCGACACCGAGAGTGGCGATGTATTTCTTCTCAAACTCGCCCGTTAGATGGCGCTTGACGAAGGTTGTCTATTGCAAACAGTTAGTGGGTGAGCCCAAACAACGCAAAAGAGGCCAAGATCATTAGGAAAGATCGAGATTTCAACTTACCTTGCCAGTACCACCGTCACCGACTAGAACAAGCTTGAAGGTTGGTGGGCCTTGAGCAGCTTCCGCCATGGTGATTGATGTGTTGTTGGATTCGAGGGATTGAGATAGAGGATTTGGAGGGGGAATGAGGTTTTTGCGCAAACACTTCGACCACGATGCGAACAGTCGTGAGAGGGATGCAAGGATTATAGAGACGAAACCAAAAGGTTGGATTTGAACAAGGTGAAGATATGATCAAGAGGCAGGCGCAATTTGTTTTCAAACCGCCGCAATGCCAAGCCACCAAATTCAAGTTGCTGGGGTTGGGAGAGGCCTTTGGCAAAAGCGCTACGTCTGTACTACCGGCACCTGCTAGGCAGTTACTACAGCCTTCGCGAAGTGGCGTTGGAACGCCGAAGGGGTCCGTCACTGCATTTTTCCTTTCACACCGACTACCCGGGCTGGGTCACGTGTTTCAACAATTGGGTTTACCATTCACATGGTTCTTACTTGGAAATGATCATGGAGAGTCACTGAGCAGTCCTAGAACTACTGAGTACCTCTCATGGCCCTTCTGAATTGCATCGACTAATCACTACTGTCATGCGGTCATTCATTGGCACTCTTATGCCCCCTACCCTACCTCCTCTGTGGCCCGTGAAGGATGGCGTTGGGCTGCCACGAGACATTCTCGCCACCCTCCAGTACCTGTCACACCATCTGTGGCCAGCTTTGCTGCCCATCTCCATCGGTGCCATGTATGACTCTGGTGATAAGTGCTTCACGATTGAACACGCAAAATATGAGGCAGTTGAGGAATGATGCTGCGAATTTGACGCAGCTCTGCTCTTGAATTTGCTTCATGAGGCACTGCGTCAACCAATATTCTCCCTGCCCTGTTGTCGTGTTTCGTACATGGTTTGACTTGCGTAGTATGGCCTGCAATTTTGTGTGATTCGATCTCCCTCTTCAACGAGGTGCCATGCCTGTTCAGATAGGTACAATATGACAGCCCAAAGTGCCTCTGCCACCCCAATTTTGTCTGGGAGTCAAGCTCAGTTCCAGCTCTTGAGTGTCTGCTCCACTTCCACGAGAAACTGCAACTTTTATCGTACGACCTAAATTTTGACCAACGGTCTCCCCGACCTTGCGCAATCTCTCGTGATTAGACCATATCACATCGCCAAATCTTCGAATAACATCGCCTGCTTTCAGGCCAGCTTCGTTGGCCGGACTGTTAGGCTCGACGCTATTGACTTTCGCGAAGGGAGTTTCAGGAGCAGAGGGTTCTCGTTGAGGTGTGGGTGTGGAGGAAGGTTCGTCTCGTGGCCGTAGGAGGGATTGCTTGTATTCATCTGAAGCCTGGTATTTAGCATGATGTTCGTGAAGGCCTTTCTCGATTCGGTCCATCAGATCTTTCCAGTCATTGCGCAGAGTAATGATCCTCGCTCGTGTTACCCGGACTTGGGCCACGTCGATGTCAGATCGAGGAAAGCCATCAAAGGTGGTGAGGCTGGTTTGCATTGTAACTCCATGGCTGTCCAGAACTGCACCTAATGCCTTGAGTTCTGCTTCCAGGTTATCTTTTCTGGTGACGAGTTGTTGCAATGTTAAACCTTCATAAGACCGCGCTTGGCTAACAGATGTTGGACCGCTTGGGACATGGATATCTGCTAGATTGGGATCCATTGGAAGTCCCATGGTCATTGGCCTAGACCAAACCTACGCAAATACTGTTGAGCTGGGTATTGTGGGAGGATGAAAGACAACTGCTTCCAACACGACAGGCTTTAGTGAACTTGTATGACTAAGCCGAGCCATCACCCCTCACAGCTGCCTCAGGCGCCTTTCAGGCTCAGTGTACGGAGTACTCCGTATATGACGTGGATGTGGCGCCGGGCACTATTAAGCCGGCTCCGATCCTTTATACATTCCCGCCTCTCCTGTTGTTCTCATCTGCCTAGTCTGCAAACGTGTCAGCACAGAATCGATGGTCTTCGAAATGCAATATTCGGGATTATCAATTTCGCCATAGCCATTTCTCTGAGCTAGGTAGATGACTACGAAGATCTTCGATCTTGCCTGATCGATGCTCGGTGTGCTTCAACATAGTCATCGTATCTCAAGACGCATTTCCACGCTTAACAGCCGCAAACCGCCGTTGAAACCACGCGATAGCCTGCCTCTCTGCTTCTTCAGCTTGCTTTGTTTCCTGTGCGTCAGGTTTCGTTCTGCTGGCACGAACAGCGAAACCATGCTTTGCGCCTGCATAGATCACGACCTCGGAGTCTACATCCTCCTTCCTTGCTAGGATTTCCTGCGCCTGTTGAACTTGCTTAAGATTCATTACTATGTCTTTGTCCCCCATTGCAAATGAGAGGTTCATCGTTACCCCTTCTATATCCGCGGGCATGACGACATTGCTGGCGTGAGCGGAAAAGAATGCGTCTGCCAGCGGTTCACCACTTTCGGTTTTGGCGTCTGGACGATCGTGTTGGAGTCTGAAGGGGTAGAGTCCTCCCCAGCAAAATCCCGCGATGCCAACGGGGACGGCCATGCCCTTGTCTGCACGAAGAGCTCGGAGGAAGGATGTGACCCTCGGCCAGGCTACCCCGAATCTGTTCCTGATCAAGAACGGAACGAAATCGTATAAAATGGCAAGAAGGTAGTAGCTAAAACAGGTAAGCTGCCAGAGTCGTACAGCAGTCCTCAGAATGTTTTGACTTACGGGGTCGAGAGCCAAGAAGTATTCTTATCCGTTAAGTGCGCCATGTTGAGCATGCAGTTCACGGACGCCTCCTTGCCTGAAAACCAACAATTATTGACAGAACATCATAGCCAACAGAACGAGACGACTTAGGGTGCGGATAGTACATAATGGAAGGTGAGTGGAGTTACATACCATCCATGAAATCTGGGAGATAGACCAGATACTGTCCAAGCGAAGCATAATGATCTGCTAAGATCTGATTATTGACGAATGGCAACCCGAAAGCATCAGGGATGATGACAACGATCCCCTCCGCCGGTTTTCCATCCGGAGGTTCTGCGATGTAAGTCTTTAGACCGTACACGGTTTCAATTCGACCCAGTGGTGTCCCAGGATTGATATGGCCCGAGAAGCACTGTGGGCAAGACATTCTCGATTTGGTGCTGATGTAAGTGTGGTGAATTTGTATTTAGAGGGAAGATGAGGGCCACATATGCCAGCTTGAAATGGGAGGCTGAAAAGAACGACATTGGAGGGGAACGGCTCTTTTTGTTGAGACTCGTGAGGTTAAAGCAGAATGTGCAAACCGACATGGGTCTTTGGCCCTCCTCGTTAGCGAACGTGGTCGCTTGAACACTCGAGGCCCCCCATTAACCCGACCGCGGCTAGACTAGACCTCTTTCAAAGGAGAATACCGTAACTCCTGCTATCAACATTTGTTAACTCCGGGCAGATCGCCATGACGCGTAGACGGCTTTATCTAAACCTTGTTCTTAACCTCAATGAATACCTACACATGCTTATCTGAGCGTAGTCAATTACCTAATGCACGTTCAGAGGAATGCTCATTCTTTACGACAGAGCCGCCGGGAAAAGAGTGTTCTGGATTTAACCTTTAAGGCCCCTAACCCAGGTAAGTACGCACGTCTTTCTGTAAAGACATCCTTTCAACTTTACGAGGCCCCTTTAAGTTTTGCTTCGCAGTTCGTGTGACATCTGTCCCGGCCAAATTTGCCATGGCCCATGGGGGCCATGCGATAATATTATTAATAGTGGAAAGATCGAAATGTCCTATACACCAGGTACAGAAACTGGTACCAAGTTTCCTTCGTATCCGCCATGACGTGCACTCGAAACAGCAATCAATCAGTGTTGGTACATGAACCCCATCATGTGGACGCGTACGGTGACCAACCGATCACAGGTACAAAAGGCACTGAGCTCCCTGCAGGTCAGAGTGAAATTCTGCACGATATCAAGGCCATCCTTGTCATCCCTGTATCCGAAAGTACCTGCCCCAAATCAACCCGCGACAATGAGCACTTCCACCGCCACGGCACCACTCAAAGTCCTCCTGCTAGGGGTTCACATGGCGCCAGGCGAGCCATTCCCGGAAGAAGCCCTAGTCAAAATGATCGAGGGTGATGTCGCCAACGGTACCCAGCACGGCCTCGATATCCGGTACTGCCTAACGCACGCTGCGGAACCAGAATACGCCGCCATTGTGAGCAAGCTCCGTGCTCAGCCCTGGGACATTGTTGCAGTAGGGGCTGGAGTCCGGTTCCCCAAGGAGCGAGCAGCCTTGTTTGAGTGGTTGGTGAATGCGGCGGTGAGGTTTGTCAAGCCCACGCCGGTGTTGGTGTTCAACACGAGCCCGGATGGCGTGGTTCAGGCTTGTCTAAGAGTGAGGCCTGAGGTGGATAGGCTTGAGGCACTAGAAAAGGAATCTTGAGGAGGCCCTTTCTAATGGGGTCCTGTACATAACGCCCCGAGACGGAAATCTTGCCTTGCTGCAGTCCCAATCTCTTCGAAGCTAATATCAAGTATCTTATGATCAGGGTTCGTATTTCGGCTGCATGCTCTTCCTATTCAAACGAGAAGAACTCTTGCGCCAACACGTTCCATAGCCTCTCTCCATGCAGTCTTCGCATGAGAATGCATCTGCGGGCTCTTCCAACATTCTTCCATCACCATGAGACCTTTCCACGTCATCCCAGGAGGCTGGGATTGTTCCATAGTCCTGCTAACAATCCGGCGGAATCTCGCGTGGAACTCACTCGAGGCCATACACCCAGCAATAGTATATGGCCAGCAAACCCGGATGATCAGATGAGCGGGCAGTGCCTCGAGTTTCTGAAGACAGATGTCGACGAAAGTCTGATCGATATACAGTTGCGCAAGCTCCGATTCAAGGATCGTGACTTGCAACAAGATGTGGGCTGCGCATGCCCAGAGGATACTGACAAGTCGGCTGTCTTCATCGACGCTGAAGGGAGCCGGGGGAGCCGACTTAGGGCCCTCCCTTTCCAGTCTCTCGATTCCAGATTTGAGCTTGTCTGCAAGTTTGAAACCTCGAATTGTGCTTTCTGCTGTGGCACTTATTGTACATACCTGACTCTCTTGCACTGTCTTCATTTGCTCTAACCTTGCGATCTCCGCTATGCTTGCCATGACCCACCCCTGACATCCCATCACATGTTCGGGCCTGATCTCACCCTTATCGAGCAGCGGGACATAGTCGAAAGCGGAAGGGGGATAAGATGAAAGCCCAAAGGTGGCTGTAGCAATAACATCAACCCATACGAAGTTCGCCAGGCAGAACATTATGGTGCGTCGTCGCTGGTCGTCGAATGGGAGCATCGTCAAAATATGTACAATGGGAGATGCCTTTTGTCCTACGTAATTAACAGCTTTGGATAGAATCTGGGTCTCGATATAGTTCAGGAGCATTCTTGCAGCCTGATGATGCGTCTCCCAGTGCCCTTGTAGCATGCTAAAGACCTCGAGGGTGATGAGATTCAAAATGACGTCAAGAAGTTGGATGCCTGTACCGACGAAATCTTTGAGCGATGCCCGCTCGTCGGTCACAAAAGCGTGGATCCTGGTCTGTAACTCACGGATGGCCATGTTCTGCAAGCTTCTCACTTTTGGACAGATGCCAATACCGTCGATCTTTAGTGGCTGTGTGAGCGAATGGTCAAAACAGGCACTAACACTTAGTGTCGCGTGATACAAAGCTTCGTCGCCGACCAGACGGGTGAGAAGCCAGCTTCGGTCTCCACCAGATAACAACTGGTAGAAGCCGTGTGTGATGGGGTGAATTACTTCCAAGAACACCATGAGTAACCGCGTGTCTTTCCGTGTAGAAGACGAATTGTCCGGTGTTAAATTGCAGATTGCACTATCCCACCAAAGCGTTTCAGGATAGAGTTGCCATACATTTGGGGTGGCCACCATCCTAGAGGGCAGAGTTGAGATCGCGCTGCTCTGCTCTGGAGGAGACGATCTTGATTGGACAGGATTCTCACAAACAGTGTTGCTGCAGGTAGCATTGGGAGAGTCGGTACCAGGGGTGTCATATTTTTTCAGGCCAAACTTCCGCCGAATTTTGTAACGAGTTTCTGCTAGAGCTCGAAGATTTCTAGCCTCAGGACAATTCTTCACTTCTTCCCAGTTCGCCTTGTCAGTGTACCAACGTGGAAATGGCGTGCCGTATCCATAACATGTCAATTCGATGGAGCGACATGTCTGGCAGACTGGTCGCCCCTCGTCGCATTTCTTCTTACGAAGGCGACATGTGAGGCATCCTGATCGACTTCGTACACTGTTTGCCATTGCACGGTGTCAGATCTCGCCACCGTGCCCCTGTATCGCGGATTTTGGTTACCATCAAGCACTCTGCCATTGAGTGCGATGTGAAGGAAAGTTCGTTCAATCCGGGCATTACAAAGTACGACACGGCTTCCCGCGATCACGTGGACCCAGTTCGATATTCAGGAACAAGGGTCGGACAAGGATAGTCAATATGCACTTGTATATACCTACATTCTAAAGCGTGCGCGCTAAATATGTGGGCTTGCACGCTGTACGACATCTCGAACAGTTGACGATCGACCTAAGCTCCAACCGCATCCGCTGCTTCAAGCACATCATGTCTATTTCATGATTTCTAATGCTAATGATAATGTCATTCGTAGGAAGTTGCGAGGGTGCGGTGTCGATATGATAATAGCCGACTCATTTCTGGGGGTCTGACAATACAACGTCGGGCCAGCCAATCCATTTCGTGGGGAGAAATGCCCTCCCACAGCCCATCGTCAGTCGTTCTTTTTCAGGTACTCAACCCCCATGAGCGCGGAAAGAACTGCCTTGATGCCCACCAAAGGCCAGACACTCCAGATAATCTCCCAAAGAACCCAAAGGGAAGTATCGCCTGCAAGCACACCAGCAATGCCGGCTGAGACCGTTGGGGTCTTGCTTCTGTCCACTGTGATCGTTCGGACTTTTTGATATACATTCGGTAAGCCCTCCGCCCCATACTTCTTGCGAAGGGTTTCATACCATTCCCGGTCGTATATGGTCCAGAATTCTTCCTCGGTATAAAAAGTGTCAGCGTATAGCCACTTCATCCCACGAAGCGACTTCAACTTCCCTTCCAACCTCCGGTTGCAGACAATTCTGTCATCATAGGGACAGCGTGTCCATACACCGATGTTCAGAAGGGGCTCACAACTTGTCCTGCCAGACTTGGTTGCCGATGGGGTATGAGGATTCATTGAAATGCGCTCGTTTTGTTTGATAGGACACAACCACAGAGGGTATATGGCGTACTCTGTGTGCATCCAGTCCACAAACTCCCCAGCAGTCTCTTGGGGAAGACAGAGATCTTGGATAATGTACCCATCTCCCAATTTACTAGCGTGCAGGCCATGATATAGGATCCGAGTTGACATCAGCCAATCAAGAACATAACGTGTGACACGATTGAAAGGCACACCAAACCATTCAAACACGAAAGCACCCGTCCAGAACGCGCCCCGATCGTAGCGAAAGAAATACTCGGGGACCGAGGCCAACTCTCGGTAAGGAAGCTGTTTATACTTGTGTGTCTCTAGCGTGTCCTGTGCATGTAAGTAGAACCATTGATCCCAACGTCGAGAGAAAGAGATGATTTGTGGGGCTTGCCCCTGTTCGTAGCGATCCAAGTCCACGAGAGAACCAGAGACAATAACTCCGTCGGTTTTTGAGAACATGATACTATCGACAAAATCCACGGTTGGACAAGTAGTTAAGTCTGCCATTTTCTTCTGGGCTTCGGAGAACGCATGGACTGGGTGATACGTCAATTCGACGAAGTCGCGGGCGGGAATCAATCGAAGTTCGAAAAGTGTCGTTACGCCAATGGTGCCGAATGTTGCGGCGGATCCATAAAAGAGCTCAGGATTTTCAACAGGCGAAGCGGTGACGATCTCGCCATTAGCAAGGATGACCTCGACCCAATTAACACACTGATCAAAGAAGCCATAGCGAAATGAGCTCGACTCAGCCCCTGTGCCGGCGAAGGCACCGCCAACCGTGATGCCAGGGAACTCAGGGACGACAGGAGGAATTAGACGCAAGGGCATTGTGGCAGCGACTAAAGCATCCATGGGGACGTTGGATTCGACAAGACATGTTCGTGCTTGATGGTCGACTGAGATTACATTCTTGAGGCCTGATGTATCAATGGAGGTTGCGTCAGAGAAAGTTGTAGACCTTGTGCTGTTCGTGCTGCCATGGTAGATGCGGAAGGGGGTCTTCTCTGCGTAGAAATAAGCAATGCGACATGCAATGCTGGACACGGCCAAATGGTGTGTGTCCATAGTGAGGTGAAAGTATGTGGTATTGGCTGACCCCTTGACAGGTCAGGAAGAAGTTTGCTGCGCCCCTAAAGATGAATTCATAACGGGTGGATTAGGGAGAAGATGTGACAGTGAAGCTCAAGGGCAAGAAGAACATATCGCCTGCTTTCAATCCATGACCTTTGGAATCACTTGCAAAAGAGGAATGAACTAGGGCTCAACGTTGGGAACTCCTGCCCAGTTGGTGACCTTACTTACGCTTAGCCGGTCTATCGCACATTGTGGCTGCTGTCGAAGATCCATTCTGAGGCTACCACATCCGATTCACGCAAGAGCCACGCTTCATCCATCATGCCCACCGCCTGCTGATGTGTACGGATCAGGTATTCGCTTTTCTGCAAGCAGTGGCTTTGAGGGGAGCAGAGCAATCTGCACATCCGGAGAGACGACAAAAGCAAAGGAGGAAGTTCGATGGAGTTCTCATGAATCCGGCCAGGAGTCACGACCGCCGTGCTTGTCGCTCTGTTGGCGGTACTCTGTACAACGTCGCTGTTCGCCTCGAGGGGCCAGGGGCCCACGCCCGGGCAGGAGCTCTAAGCTAGTTAGTAAGGCTCGTATACTGTAAACACAGCACAAGTATTGGAAACTTAGATCTGAATGTCTAAGTAGGGCTTGGACTCAACCACATGCAATCCAAGCTCTCGGGCGCAGCGAGCTGAACGTTGATAGAGAGTCCGGCCAACCATTCTCCTGAGGTGACAGTAAGCTAAGGGTGAATCCGTACGCCTCTTCTCACCAGACAGGGAATAAGGTTGGTGGAAACTTTAGCCTGGCAGACGGCTGGACTTTAGTAGCAAAGGCGCCTAGAACAGCATTTTTAGGCATAGCGGCACCCCCAGAGTCGAGCCCAAGAACCCCTTGAGCCACCTTGTCCAGCCAAAGATGATTGTGGGCTGCAGAAATGTGTGGTGGCCCATTGAAGCTTGTGTCACTCCCTTTACGACCTGGTAATCTGCTGCACTGCATCCGGCATCCACCAAGCAATAGATCGCAAGCGAGGCTCTGGGTACAGATCTCCAGCTGTCCATTCCTGGAGCCAATGTGATTCAGCACTTTAATCAATTAAGACGCCGCGACACGGGTAGGCGATGTAGTTCGTATTTCGCTGGCCAGCTCCGCCACAGAACCTGTCAAGAGAATTAACCCAAAAGCCGTCAAATCTGTAAAGGGATCTCACTTTTAAAAGGAACATGCCATCACTTCTCACCTTGGATCAAAAAGTCTGCAGACAAAAACATAATGACGCTGGTACCAGGCTCTCAGTTCACTCATTTTACTTACAACCCCAATATCGCGGCCAATGCACTCTACATCGCCATTCTGTCGATATGTCTGCTTGCTCAGCTCGCCCAGGGGGTATGGTACCGCACTTGGGACTTTATGGGACCGATGCTTGCAGGTATTCTTCTGGAGTTGATGGGTTATACTGCACGAATCTTCATGCACAAAGATCCTAGCAGTAGAGAGGCATTCCTCCTGTGAGTGAATTCGAACCGATTTGGCTTCATGCCGCTGACATCGCGCTGTAGGGACAATATCACCCTCATTCTAGGCCCGGCATTTTTGGCAGCTTCTATCTACCTCTGTGTGGGCCACCTCGTCCGAATCTATGGAGAAGACCTATCAGCTCTCAAGGTGCGTTGGCTCGAAGCGACTATGATGATCGGCAGGCTCACTGGCTATCGAATAGCCTCGGACGTATCTTTTGATCTTTGTGGCCTGTGATCTTGTCAACCTGATCCTTCAAGGGCTCGGAGGGGGTATCAGTTCCACTCAACAGCAACCCAAGGGAATTCAAGCCGGCATCGATATTGTCATTGCTGGTCTGGCCACCCAGGTGGCCTCCCTATTCATCTTCATCTGCTGTTGCACGCATTTCGCCCTCAACGTTCACCGTCGGCCGCAGAAGACACTGGGCCAGTTTCGCCATATCAGAGAGACCTGGTCTTTTCGTGCTTTCCTCTTTGGTTCGTCTCTGCTCTGAAGTTACAAATGCCCCCTGCTTACACGAAAACCCGTGCACAGGTGTCGGATTGGCAACGGTGTGCATATTCACACGATCCGTGTTTCGCATCGTCGAGCTGCGACAAGGCTTCACCGGGCCACTTGCAAATAGTGAGATTCATTTCATGGTATGAAATCCCTGACCTTCTCTGCCATCTGTTTGGCTAACTTGTAAGATTTTGGAAGGTGGAATGATCCTTATTGCCACGATTGCACTGACCATTCTCCATCCCGGCCGCTGCTTTCAGGGTTGCTGGACAATTAGAGCAGTCAAAAAAGATGAACCGCCTGGTCATGCCGTATGCGATGCAGCAGCAGTTACCATACTCAAGCCAACAAGAAGGGAGAAGGGATTCCCTCCCCCGTTGCCCCAAGGGGAGAACATGCCAATGCTCCACTCAGGCCCCAAGCTGTCGGTAGCCAAGATCGTCGTACACTCAAAATGACTGAATCCATAGGTTGGGTTATATGCATTATAGTTTTAGATTTAATGGGAGCTGGATTCCGCAAGGAATGATTCATGATAATGAACGACACTCGGCATGTACTGAGTTTGTGGCCCATTTTCGAGATATCAATGTAATTGCTCACACATTCTCCGTTTTCGGATTCGAATCTGGTCTTCGTGACCGGGGAACCGAAGTCAATATTGACAACCATAGGCAGAACCCAAAGACGGGACGAGTGACGCTTAATATTGTATCTAACCCTCGATGACGCCTGAGGCGCCCACTCGGCCTTCGGCCCCAGGCAAGCTCCCACATCCGCCGGGTGGACTTGGTGCCAAGAGTCAGCTCGATGCTTTGCAAGGAGCTTCAGCCTGTTACTTGATTCAGCCTCGAGCCTCCCGCTCACCTCTCCATCAATCCCCTTTTGTACTACATATAACCTGTGAATTGGTGATCCAAGCAAGTCCCCCATGTCACTGGCGTACGCCTCAATCCCCATAGAATGACGCGCGATGACCTGTTTTGTCTCGATTTCCGACCTCGCCCTCAATTGAAATGTGACCGCACCACTCCAGATGCAGTGGCAGTTCACTGGGAATGTCCCTCATTGAACCGAGCCACAACGGGTTTCGACGCCAATGTTTCACAAGACAATCTCATTGCGTGCTGTGTTGCTCTTGTCAGTTTGTTGGACATGTTTGTTGTCCAGGTAAATAAGTCACACATTTTGCTCAGGCTCCGCTCAACAGGTCATGTTGACATTCAAGGCAAGGCGCGTGAGGCCTTGCGCTTTCCTTGCGCCAAAAGGCACCTTGGACCTTCTTCCACTGATATCGGTGAAATGCTGCATCTAAAGGTATGTGACTGTCTCACATCTCTCTTCCCTTTTCTTCATTGCTGCTGTTGCAATGCCCTATCGCTCAGCTTTTGGAACTTCTTCGACTTTGGTCGCTTGGTCCTCCTTATGGGAATTTTGACCGTTGGTTTCCTTCTCTTATTCATCGTTGCACAATCATCTTTTAATCTTCTTGTTATTCTCTATTGATACAGGATGACTGCTCATCTGTTGTCCCCCGTCATCCCAAGCCCACTGATGAGGCACTTTGACACGACACCTCAGTACCTCCATACATCGAACTTGGATTATTCTGACTGTCCAAATGTTTCATCCTTTGCCATCGATCACTCCCCTTTTCACCAAGATGCCCAAAACTCGACCACCTCGATTCTATCTATTGCTTCTGCACCGGTTGATATCACAAATGAGAATAAGAATGTCGATTCGACTGAGGTGGAAGCATTGCCGCCCTCATCAGCAGTGAGCTCAGCCTCGAGTAATCTGAAAGTTCCAGCACATCCAGGGCATGCTAGAAGGTCGATGAGCTGTAGTCAAGCTGAGGGCAGAAACCCTTCGCTAAAAACCAGTCCTCGCAATGGTCGAGCGGCAAATCCTGCGCGTTTCCCACGGATTGAATTACACAATCAAGAACGAAAGCCACAATACTTGCACAAACGTATCAGACCAATGTTTGGCATCAATCTACCTGGAGCCCTGCTCTCGAACGGGTCACTGGCCGCAACCCGTGGCATTCCCGAGACCAGATTAACGAGAACACACAATGAAGCCCATGCGTTTTCACCCCATCCTCTACGGCCTCGTCAGGTCATCAGAGAACCAGAGACTCCATCTACTCCGCAAGTGATTGCACTTCCAGATATGGACAGCACGCACAGAATGAATCACGGAAAACGGCATTCGACGGCATCTTCAGGTTTTGTGCACACTATCAAAACGGCAAGCCTAAGCAATGCTAGCTTTAGCCTTGCGCCCTTGTCCACAAGAATCGGTTGGTCTACCGACAGTTGTGCTGCGTTTAGTTCACACCATCGCCAATCTGCCGATAGTGACCGACCGGCAACGAATTCATCAATGGATGAGGCTGCTTTCAGAAGGGGTTTGAAGAGACGCCAAATAATTCTAGAGTTGGTGCGAACAGAGGAAAGCTACGTTGCCGACCTCAAAGCGCTCATTTACATGTACTCAACCCTCTTACCAACATCAATGAGTTTTCCTAGTGGCGTCCAAACGGCTGTTCAGGGAAATGTTCACGAGCTGCTTCAGATTCACGAAAAGCTGCTCGATCGTCTCCATCAAGCGGCCTACGAAGCAGCTGCTAGAAAATGGGCCGACACAAGCTCCCCACAGCATCTTGGCTCCCCACGTCAGCATAGGCGCTGGCGAAGCTTGGAGTCCACCCTAATGAACAAGTTCAGCCGTGCGCATCGGCATACGCAAAGCTCGGTAGACTCTGGAGATTTGGGTTGTGGTAGAGCAAATCTGGGCTGCGCCGAACCCCGAGATGTCTCTGATATTGCGACATTGTTCAAGGAATTCTTGAATGACTTCTTCGCGTATGAGGAATATTGCGCAAACCACACACTGGTCGCACGTGAACTTCAGAAGCAAGTACCCATGCTATGGTCAACCTACGAATCTGGCATGGAGTCACTTGCTAAGTCTCTGGTTGCCCTTGATCACCGTAAGCGCGACGAGCGGAAGGGTGGCACAGTCGGCGACCTGTTGATCAAGCCGATCCAACGTCTGACTAAGTACCCCTTACTGTTTGAAGATTTACTCAGGCAGACACCAGTATCAGATTGCCCTTCCAGCCATGCCGATATCGAGGTAACAATACAAGGACTACGAGAAGTTATCCGAGCTGTCAACGAAGCGACGAACAACGACGAGGCTCGGGTCCAAGTTCTGCGTCGTAGGTCCTTACAATCGAGGCTCAATTACGATCAAGTATCTCTCCGATCCGAAAACTACCGACTCCTGGGCGAGATCCGTCTTTGTGGTGTTCTCCACGTAACATGGCAAACCAAAACCAGGATTGATGGGAGGTACGCGGTTTGTGTCCTGTTCGATTTCAGCTTAATGATCGCATTGCCAGTTGGAACCACATCGCAAATGGATGTAGTGGCATTTTTGCACCTTTCCGACTTTAGAATCGAGTCAGCCAGCGATGGCCAGGGTCTCCAATGTCATTCAACTCTTCATACATGGAAAATCTGTACACAGATTAATGGTCAACTAAACGAATTCATCATGAGTGCCTGCTCGTCGGCAGAGGAAAGCGTATGGAAGGATGGTCTGCAGGGGAGATATAGTCCGAAAAATAGAACGGAGGACCTTTCAAAGTATATCGCAAGCAGTGTCGGTCTTGACTTGAGATCTGTTGGAACAGTCTATGGTCCACAGAGTACGATAACAGGTCGAAACCCTTCACGGGCTGCAACGGTGGGAAACCGGGCCAATATTTCTCAGGTCATTTTGAGAAACACCCATAACCCAGAGGATCTTCACGAATACCGCCAGATCTCTTCCTCATCAATCAACAGATCACAATCTCATATGACATCAAATCGTATTGTTGTGCTGTCGCCGAAAAAGTCGGAGCGAGCGCGATTGGAGGCTAGTATAGCTGATGTCTGGACGAAGGACAAACTACCATTCCCAGGAATGATTGGGTCTCGAGGAGGCCAGATCATTCGAGCATCTGCAGGCTCTTTGGCTCGAAAACTGAGTCTGGCAACAATTCACGCGCCCTTCTCCAGGCGATCAGGGAGCATTTCGATAGTAAGCCGAAAATCTTATGACACCTCAACTGAAGGGCGTCGAAGGAGAAGGAAAGTATCACCTCCAGTCTTCGAAGTTCGCAAGGAAAGTTTTGAAGAGCTTACCCCTGCAACTACCAGAAAGAAATCGCATGAAGTGCCAGAGATTGATACGATGGACAATCTGGTCAGTCGCATGATAGGCAATAGTGGAAGTAGGAAATCCGTCTTCTCACAGTGTGACAGTACTTTGTGCAAAGACGGCACACGGAAGCGGACAGTATCAGACTCTTGCAATCATATCAGCCCAGAAGATCCTGCCGATGTAATGTGTTCGGAAGAGAAGGGCAGGAATGAAAAGGACGAAATGGTTGAACAGGGCCTCGGGGGTAAAAAGAAACGATGGAGCAATCCCATTGGGATTCTGAAGGGCTTGTCGAGTGAAGGCCTTCGCCACATGTTGTATTCGAGCAAATAATGGTAACGTTGGACATGGACAGTATAAATGTCAGCTAGTTTCTATGGTGATAAATCAATACATTGATTCAGATACACATCAACACGACATATTACTTTCTCGAAGCTGCAGATTTGAAAACTGAGGGGCCCTCAAGCATCATCCTCAGGAACCACTGGTAGGGTTATGAATAATCAGTCCTGCACGACAACACCAAGTATAGGACTCCGTTTTAAGGTCTTTCAAAATCCTCACGAGTATTTTGGGATGAGTCGATCACCAGAATTCGGCCGAGGGGCCGCCAATGCCTGGAAAATATTAAGCTCCAGCCGCGTGGCGTGCGTAATACCTGCATTGGATAAAGTTTAAGGTGATCGCCAAGTCCAATGAACAAGCTTTATTGTTTGGTCTGTTGGTGGTGGTGTGTTTGCGACGTGGGTCGATACCGGTGGGCCTCAAGAGTGAGCACCTTATCTAATTTCAAAAGGGGGGACGCGTCCCGTGTATCTAATATCTGAGACAAGCTTTCGCCTTTTAGGGCGTTTTGGTTGCCCCCAACTTGCTTGCTTGCTAATTAATAATACTCACTCGTATGTACGACTACGAGGACGAAGAGACCTAACTACTTAATAGCCCGTGGGCGAGGGTCGATCCCAATCTTGATTTCCCTGGCTTGGGTATTACTCCGTACAGAGCACGGGAGTTCGGAGTGCTCGTACTCTTTGTGTGTAATTACTCGTAATAAGCTGTGCTGTGGATTGGGCGCTTCGAGGTTGACTTTTGCATACGGGTGGATGGAGGTTTTTTTTTCCCATTGAGCACGATGGGAAGGAAATTCATCGTGCTGCTTTTTTTCCCCATACACGACACGATGATGGGGACTTTGGGGGAATGGTTGAAGAGCGGCTCTGCGACTTAGCTAGCTCTTCTCTCGTTGGGATTTCGAGTCTCGAGGTTTTCGGATATATAATGACTGGTTTACAAAACAAAAACAGCCTGGGCGGCGAACCTAAACAAACCATGATGCTGGACTCGAGACGAAGGAATGGCAGATAATACAATAAGGAGGGTGTGGGAGAGAGCCTTTTCAATGGCTTCAATGGGCACAAGAAACGTAGACAGGTTCACGAAAGAAACAGATTCAAACTCCTTGGGACCTCGTTCGGAACATATATACAGGTTTTGCAAGACATTAGTTAGGTAATTTGGATATCAAAAACATAATTTGCAAGAGCAATATGGATATTCGAATCGGTCTGGTGTTGCTTAGATCCTCCGTCGGCCTCGACGTCAGAAATACCCTCATCATAAGTAGCTGAGACATCTCAGATGTTCATGATATCCTTGACACGGTCTCCTTCCAGAAATGATAGATATTTGGTGTTGTAGGGGCGGGCACATAGACGGACAGAAAAGTCCCATCGATGGCGAGATAAATTTAGAGCACCAAAGCCAGGCCTGCCATAGCGACGGCACCGACACCGGCCATCTTTCCGCTGTTGACGTTAGCGGCACCGGTGAAAGTCGAAGCTGGTGCAACAGAAGTTGGCTTGACGGAGGTGGGTGTGGTCGTGGCAGGAGGAGCAGTGGTGGCGGGCAGCATGCTGGTGTGGCCCGAGGCGATCGAGTATGCGATAGTGGTGGGAACGGCCCAGGTGGAAGACCCGCTGCTGTAGGTCGCGGTGTAGCTGGTGTACGATGTCCACTCTGCAGGGCCGGTCCAGGCTGGTGCGCTGGCCGAGGTGTGCTCGGCCGGATTGGCCGTCGCAGAGGTCACTGATGTCCAAGTGCTGTGTGCGTCACTGTATGTGAAGGTGAAGTCCCAGGTGGGCTCTGCGGCGGCTAGGGCCACGGCGGCGAAGAGTGGGATGGCAAGGAATGACTTCATTTTTGCTTCTCTTGAAACGAGTGAATATGTAAGTTGGTAGAGAGATTGTGCGGTAGAGTCTGCTCAGGCTGAACGAGTGTGATGTGTGAAGCGAGTGAAATTGTGTGTGTTCGACAAGGGAAACACAGACACTGATATAGTCCGCACTGGGTTGAGAGAGTGTCGGTGCTGTTTGGAAAAACAAGCAATTGTCGGTGCGTATGTCAATACAAGTGATGAGGGGGGAAAAGGTGAAGCAAAAGCCTCCCGACTGGGCAACACGAGTTGCTATATTATACGAACGGGCATCGTGGAAAGACAAAGGGGATAAGCTAGTTTGTGCCTGGTTGCAGTGGTTGCTCCATGCTGTGGGTACTGACGTGTCAAGCTAGGGACAGCCTTGCGTAACATGCCACTCTGGATTGGGGGAGAGTGGTGGGTCGGCGCAAGTCGACCAGGGGTATGGAAATTGGCATCGGCTCCAAGCGATACGTTTGCCTCCACCAGTCCACTTACTGACTTCACCCTGCTGAAGCAATGCAATCAAGCTTTCCAGAGCTTGGAACCTGGATCTGGTCGTTTTGGGCTAGGACGGTTGAAATACGAATATTGTCTGGAGTTCTGATCCGGACTATATGAACCTTGCTGAGTCGTTGTCGTCAGCAACACGATTGGGTTGTCTCAAGTGGGCGTATTTTGACAGGATGGACAGATTCAATATCGACCTCTTCTAGTCCGCATCCTGAATGACGAAGTCGACCTGTATAGTAACTTGCCCGAGACACCTGTTACGATCAGTCGGACCAGATGTGGTTATATCTCGTGCGTTTTGCATTGAAAGCCATGCTCGACTAGATACGAGTAGGTGCCGATTTTAAGATTGTATTCGAACAATTCGAAACGCGAGCCCCAGAGCCGGCCCGAGTGGCCCTTTGAAGTTGTGGCGGGCTACCGGTTCAAAGAGTTCTCAGCCAACGCTTGGCGAGACAAGCACTCGAGCCTCATGCCTCTGCACGTGGTCTCCCCATACATCTTCTGGCATATGGATCATACCAGGATCGGTTTATTATTAATGTCTGTGCTTGTCATGATATGGAGAGGTTGCGCCTCGACCCTTCACTGTACTGTCTCTTGAGCCTTGGAATCAAACACTCACCTAGGCTCTCTAGAGCTGCGCATGTGGAAAGGCTCGATAATTGCAAACGAGCAGTACTATCGCTCATTGACACGTCTGTACTTACCGTCTTGTAGTGAGAGTTGCTCATTGTTCTTGATGAGTTCTCGGCCGCAGTCCTCTTCGTTAAACCATTCTATGTCCGCGGTCATCAGGAGGATGTAAAACTACCTGCTTCCAAGGCTCGAGTATTTCCCCATCTCGAGGTTGAACGCATTGTGGATACCAGTAAATTTGGGCGAGGCAGAAAAACGGAGTGTCCCACTTGCCACAGACTGTGCGAAATGTCAGTGCTCTGATGTTCTCGATGTTTTGTTGTCCAGACAACTCACTCTAGCAGCCGCTCATTGTCCACCCACGTCACGAACTTGCTAACACCTGTAGATGCGAGCCTACCTGTCATGATAGTCAGGGTAATTACCTAGCAAGAAGCTTGGAGGCCATATATACCAGGCGCCCTCTAGTAAGCTGCAATCTTCCTGGGGTTGGGATCATCCAGGCAGGCGGACTCCAAGATCCCCCTCCTCCCTCTGTGCTAGAAGACGTAAATCGTGATTGATCAGAGTATGGATGTTGTTCTCTCTCTGACGAAAATTGAGCGTGGGGGGGGGGGCTCTGAGAGACAGTTCTCTGGGTATCTGGAGGCATTACTATGCTCGATCAGGGTCGGGGACGGATGCTTCGCGTGGTGGTTACCCATCGAGAGACGAAAAGAATCAATCGACATGAAGCTTCACACATATGCTTTGCAAGGACTCAACGGTGGTCGGATGTATCTACCCAATGCACTTCTCTAGGTGGTGAGCTCAAGCGAAGCAGTCGAAAGTACTCAGGTGGGATTGGAATGCAGAGGCATGTATCAGCGCCCGGGATAAACGCATGATGTGATGAGAAGCATCTGAGTATGATCCACGTCTCCGTCAAGAAGATCCCATCTCTGGTGTGCGGAAGGGATTGACGATGAACAGTCATTTATGCTGAAGGCGGAGGTGAAATTACAGGGGCACCACAGTCGACCAGATCATTGATGATGTCTTCATAAAACTAACGCCCCCAACGACTTCCCGAGCGCGCTCAGTCGGCCTTTGACATTGTTCTCTTGTGTCTTTTCAAAGCCCAGGTGTTCGAGGAATTAACAGTCGAGAGTGTCGAGGATGTCAATGTGGAGGGAGCGGCACTCAAAGGTTGGAAGGGGAGCTTGCAATCTCCAGCAGGTATGGTCTCGTAGGCCTTGGGAAAGAACAGGAATTGTGAGCGTGGTCTTTTCGTGAGCATTGGCAAATCGACGTGCTGGTGCGCTGTGAGGGGCTCGGTTAGACACGAGTGAAGGTCGCTGGGGCGCGGATCATTTGAGGCTCGACACGTTATTGATGGTACCGCGCCTGCTAACGCACTCAACTAGACAAGTCAAGAGGTCAGTTGTGGCTGCACAGCCAGTGTTGAGGGAAGGAGTCTTGCTCGAGTTCATGGAAGCGGTACACATGTTCCAGAAATCTGGGACGGCATGCATGGACATTTATGAGTACGGAGTACTCCCTACACAACAAGACTCGTGGGGCACCCGCGTTGTCGGACCCTTCAAGAAGGAAGAGACCTGCATACTCGGTAAATCCGCTTTCGAAATGGTTGTCGTGTTTAATTAACCCGACATGGATCAATGCACAACACTTTCGGGGATGGAGATTTGATTCTGTTCCTTCTACAGCATAGTGACTGGGGGCCGAAAGCCTACACTTAGCCCTATCACTATTAATACGTAGTCTGGGCACGCGCCGGTTAAGCTTAAGCGACGACAATCACGATTCACAACGACATCGACAACCACAAAATCACATTGTGAGAAGGACAGTATTCGTTCTCATTTCCCCAATATAAGTTACTGGATATGATATCTACAGGTAAAATGGGGACGGGGATGACCAGATTTCCAATGAGGATTCGACTTTCCCCTTCCTTTCGTTGACACAAGAGTCATTGACGCGTCTCCAACGATCCAGCATTGTTCCAATTCATCTCACCCGTCAGACTGGGGTATATATATTTTTTATATTCATTTAGCCAGCTCAACTGGTCTATACTTTGCCTGGTCTGTTGCCACCTCTCTTGGGGACTGTCCAAGGCTCCGCACATACGGTCTGCATAGGAATTATGTCAGCAAGAAGCCATGGAGATAGGTAAGGTCGGGAATCAATAACTTACCTCACCCTCTGAGTACGCCCAAAAGTAAACAATAACTCCAATAAGATAATACAAAGCAGCATTCACCGCTTGGTACGACAAAGCCGCGGCCAAGGCTGCTACCGGGAACAACACTAATCTTGCCTCCATACTCCGATGCAGGCCGGGAAGCATCGAGACGACTGGCTTCACCGGCCACTCCCAAGCGAATATCAATATTCCGAAGATGACGTTGAGGATTTGCAGTGCCGGGAAGGGTTTAACGGCCTTGTCAAGGTTCTTGGTGAGGAAGTCCCATAGGATCTTGGGCCAGAAGAAGCCTTCGACGCCGCCCATGACTTGATATGCGGCGGCGGTGAGGACGATGAGGCGTGCCCAATGGTTCTTGATGAGTTTGCCCATGGTGATAGGTGGGAGGGTGTTTGTTGTTTAAGAAATTTGAAGCGGCGAGAAGTTGAAAGATGCTGGAAGTGAAAGCCAAGGAAACGAAAGTCGTCGTTGTGAAGAAGTGAAAGAATGGGAGCACACAGTGAATGACGACCGGCGCCTGGCTCTCACCACAGAAGCATGAGGGCTTCTGGCGGTATAAGAGGCACACGGGCAACCTGGTAGACCAGGGATGAGGGTCACCCTTTCCGTCGATGGGGACCCAGATGATCTCGGCGATGGGGTGACCCGGTGAACAGATGGTTTCGAAATAGGGAATTGGTCTGGAGTCGTGGCAGTAACAGTCAGAGATGGCCGTTAGGGTGCTTGACAATGCTGGTTCTGCGACTGTACGGTGTCTGAGCGTCGGGAGCTTCGGTGGTCGCGATGGGCAGCCGTGTATTGGCGCGTATGAGGCTGTTGCAGGTGTCGTCTCGGCTTGCGACTGAATCTGTTTCGAAGGTGGAGTTGGGAATTGGCAGACCACGTCAAAGCGTTGGATCACCCAAACTTTTGTTTGAATGGGCTCTGGATGGTAAATGATGAACTTACGATCAGGAATTCAGAGTCAAAGAATCGGGAGATGTCAGATTATCAAAATGCAGCTCATCGTGGGATTATGATTTCGAGCGGTTCGGGTGGTGGTTCTACATGGAGACATGGAAACATTTCGGCAGGACGCTGCACGAACCAATGCAAGGATCAATCACCCCCCACATCATCTAGAATTCAATAGTTGCAATCTACAGTCGCCAGACCTCGAGGTTCGGGCCATGGCGAGGACGGGCTTTGACGGTGAAGAAGTGAAATGGGTGGTAAAGGGAGCGAGGTTGGGAGAGGATAGAAGCTGATTGGAGTTGGGAGGAGGAGAAGCCGGTACAAGCAGGCACAATAAGCGCCTGAAAATAGAATCAGCGAGGGTCAATTCAGGTCATCTGCAGGTTCAAGCAGAATTCAAGCCATTCAAGAGTGAAATCGTGGAGACTGTGTGAATTGATGGGCGATGCAGGCCTCTGGGTGGTTGAGATGCATTTTGGGAATCGAGGGGCGGGAGCGAATGAACAGTGGGAGACCAGGTGACACACGAAGTAGCGCATCGGACGGCGCAATCGTCCCTTACCCGATTCTGCAGCCTCAGCGTTTAATCGACGTCCTCGGTTCGTCCAGCAAAGTGCCTGCCTGGCCTTGTCGCCCACCGTCTCTTGGGTGGTGGCCCACCTTCCTGATACAGACGGGGGTACTTCCTAGTTCTCCCAGTTCAGGCTCTGGGCAGTCTCTGGGCAGTCTCTAGGTGGTCGCTAGGCGGGGCCTCCAGGCACTGAGAGCCTCCATGACTAGGGGCTCCCTCCCCTACCGCCTACCCGAACACTACCGTTCTCGGCACCACTACCAGGATTGGATAACAATGTGATTGTGAATCAATTATCACCATTTCCATCAGATGAGCTAGCTGTTCATCAAGAAACATCACCACCACAACCACCACA